>WARP01001941.1_pt1 | contig 14321 bp, 12 predicted proteins | sample 4769151 | NCBI WGS metagenome assembly WARP01 (sample SAMN08893023, study PRJNA449175) | gut metagenome | isolation source: rumen sample fed with dry roughage | host: cow | place: India: Nagpur | collected 2016 | reverse complement strand
TTTAATATATCTAAAGTTTTTGCATCAAGGTATTTCCTGTCAACTACAAGTCTAAACATATATTCATTAAACCACTCATCGGTAATAATTAAATTCCCTTGCCATCCTGAATTTGCTCCCCAACTATTTTCCACTAACCATTTCTTAGGTTTATTGTCCTTATCCAAATCCACAGCACAAAGAGTCATTGCATGAGAAGAACCGCTTGCAAAAGTTTGGATTCTTTGAGTCTTATTCATAGAGAACTCTGTTCCCATCAATGAAGCATAATCGAAACTATTTATATCCAACAATCCCTTTTGTCTATTATAGAACTTACCCACATCGCAAGAGAAATACATCATTGAAGAATCTTTAATAGAAGCAATAGCAAAAGCTTTTATCTCATTTATTGGAAGATTTATATATCTCCAATTATATCCATCAATAACATGACGATCGTTCTCTATCTCATAAAGCTTATAATAAGGGCGAGTAGGATCATTCATTAACATAACATATTGCTTAGTTAAATCCTTGCCTATAAATGTTTGATAAAATGATTTAGGAGTGTATTTCCCTGTAGAGATTTCCTTTCCACTTGAGTTTCTTAGAGTGTAAGTAAATTCTTTAACTGGTTCTCCATAAGCAAAAACCAACATTCTATATATAGTAGAAAGCATTTCAACCTTTCTTGTTTCAATTTTCTTTGAATCAATTTCTCTAAGTTCAAGTGCAAATTCCTTAAGCTTTAGAGTAATCAAGTTTGAAATTGTCCTTGTATTCTCTGAATTATAAGTTTCATTCATTATATTTGATGGAACAAGACCATATTTCATTACAAGGTCGCTTACACCAGTAAACTGCCCTCCATCAGAAAGCACATTCTTCAATAACCATTCGTTATGTTTAGAATCCAATTCTTCTTCTCTATGTTTAATAACTAAAGAAAGGAATAGGTTTGATTTTTCTAATTGGTCGTAGAAGAAAAGATAATTATGAGAGAAATTGAAGTCTCCTAAATCGTATCTTGATATCATTTCTGCTCTTAGAACATTGAATCCAGTAAACATCCAACAACGTCCAGAGGATTTTTGATCAGATATTCCCTTGGTCTTTACTCTATTTGAAAAATATGTATCGTAATTTGCTTCGTTTTCAAGGTTTATTGCAAGTTTATCAATAGGATTATTAGAAATTGCATTTCTCAATGCCTTTTGTTCAGAGGTAGCTTTATATCCTTTTTCGATTTTCTCAAGCATCTTTTGGCTTATCCCTTCGTTTTGGGCTTGAATCACTCCAAAAACTCCAATAATACTCATTATTGATACTATAATTCTCTTCATAATTTCTTTTCTTAATTATTTATTACTTCTTTTTTCGATTAATTATTTCTCCATTCTTTCAGAAATAGAGTTATCGTATTTGGCTTTATAGTCTTTAATATTACCAAAGTTTTCATCATCAATAATAATCTCACCCTTTGTAGTTGTACCTATTGCAAAACATTGGAAACCTGTTAGACTAATCATATCCATAAAAGCTTCTTCTTTCTCTGGGTCAATAGTAATTACTACCCTGCCTTGAGATTCTCCAAAAAGGAAGGCGTCTAAACGAATTTCACTATCTGTTAGAATATTAAAACCTAAGTTTCTTGGGGCTGCTGATTCAATAAGAGTAGTAAATAAACCTCCATCGCTAACGTCATGTGCTGAAGAAATAAGTCCTTCTAAGATTAATCCCCCAAGGGTATGATGAAGATTCGATTCTTCCTCTAAGTCAAAATAAGGTGGTGGAGATAGTTTTACGCCTTTATATGAATAAAGATATTCTGAAGAGTTTATATCATTTACTATATTACCTAATAGATATATTGTTTGACCAGGAGCTTTGAAATCTAAAGTAGTTTGAAGATGTTTCTCAACCACTCCAATCATCCCAATTACTGGAGTTGGGAATACTGCTTTAACTTTTCCATCCATAGATGCTTGATTGTAGAAACTAACATTTCCTCCCGTTACTGGAGTATTAAATTTCAAGCAAGCCTTGCTCATACCTTGGATAGCATTAACAAACTGCCAATATGTTTCAGGATTATATGGATTTCCAAAGTTCAAACAATTGGTAATTGCTAATGGCTCTCCACCAGAGCAAACAATATTTCTTGCAGCTTCAGAAACTGCTATCTGAGCTCCAATATTAGGATCTGCATATACATATCTTCCATTACAATCGGTAGTACAAGCAATAGCATTTGAAGTTCCTTTAATATTAACTATAGCTGCATCGCTTGGTCTATTAGTACTCATATTCTTAGTACCTACCATTGAATCGTATTGGTTATAAACCCAACGTTTTGAAGCAATATTTGGATGAGAGATAATAAATTGAGCTATCTTTTTGCACTCTTCCATGCTTGGCTCTTCAATATCATCTATATTAAATTTCTTTGTTTCTGCGTAATAAGCAGGTTCTTTATATTCTCTATCATATTGAGGTGCTCCCCCTCCAAGAACAAGGGTTGAGGCTGGAACATCAGCAACCAATTCCCCATGCCAATAGAAATTTAATCTATCCTCATTAGTAACCTCTCCAATTTGTGCACAATTCAAATCCCATTTATCAAATATTCTCTTAACTACATCTTCCTTGCCCTTTTCAACAACTACCAACATTCTCTCTTGGCTTTCCGATAATAGGATTTCCCATGGTTCTATATTCTTTTGTCTTAATGGCACCTTATCTAAGTAGATATTCATACCACTACTGCCCTTTTCACTCATCTCTGAAGTAGAACAAATAATACCTGCAGCTCCCATATCCTGCATTCCAACAATAGCTCCACTCTTTCCTAATTCAAGTGATGCCTCTAATAATAGTTTTTCTTGGAATGGGTCTCCTACTTGAATAGAAGGAATATCATCTGCGGAGTTTTCCGTAATATCGGCTGAGGCAAAGCTTGAACCATGTATTCCATCCTTTCCTGTTGATGAACCTACTATATATACTGGGTTACCTTCTCCTTTAGCTACTGCAGAGATTAAATCCTCTTTTTTCATTAAGCCAATACTCATAGCATTAACCAAAGGATTATTCTCATAACAAGGATCGAAGAATACTTCTCCTCCAACTACTGGCACGCCAAAGGCATTTCCATAGTTACCTATTCCCTTGGTTACTCCCTTAAGCAACCATTGTGTATGAGGATTATCAATATCCCCAAAGCGTAGAGAATTTAATTGGGCAACAGGTCTTGCTCCCATTGTGAAAATATCTCTATTTATTCCCCCAACTCCAGTTGCAGCTCCTTGATAAGGCTCAACTGCTGAAGGGTGGTTATGCGATTCTATTTTAAATACACAGGCAATTCCTTCTCCTACATCGACCATACCAGCATTCTCTTCTCCTGCCTTTACCATCAATTGGTCTCCTTCTCTTGGAAGTTTCTTTATCCACTTAATTGAATTCTTATAAGAGGCATGTTCACTCCACATTACAGAATAAATGCTTAATTCTGTAAAGTTTGGCACTCTATCTAAGATTTCACAAATGTTTTCAAACTCTTCAGGCAATAGACCTAATTCTTTAGCCGTCTCAACGGTAACTTTTTGATTACTCACCATAGCAAATATTATTTTTCAGACTGCAAAGTTAAGATTTTCACATTAAATTGACTAATTTATTCTTGCCTATTTTTCTTTATTAAGGAAAACATTGATATTTTTGCAATTCTTAGAATCTATGGAATATTATATTGTACTAAGGATTTAATAAGTAATATGCAATGAATTTTAGAACAGAAATCAAATTGGGAAAATCCCTAAAGCTATGGGATATTGAGGATAGGATAAGCTTGATTGGGTCTTGTTTTTCCGAAAACATTGGAAATAAATTATCTATTAATGGGTTTTTATGCGATATTAATCCGTTTGGGATATTATATAATCCAATTAGTATTGCCCAATGCTTAGATAGGGTTTCTAATTTAAATTCCTTAGAAAAAGAAGATTTATTATTCTCAAACGGATATTATAAGAGTTATTACCACCATGGGGATTTTCGTGCTAAAACAATGGAGGAATGTTTGGAAATGATAAATAAAAGAATAGAAATCTCTAATAGCTTTCTTCAAAATTCTAATTATTTAATCCTTACCCTTGGCTCAGCATGGATTTACAAATACAAGGTAACTAATAATATTGTAGGAAACTGTCATAAGGTCCCAGGAAAGGAGTTTGAGAAAAGTATTTTAAGCCTTGAGGAGATAATTTCTTCTCTAAAGGATTCAATTAATCAGTTTTTCAAGATTAATAGAACTGAAAACCCAAGGGTAATTCTTACAATTAGCCCAATAAGACATTGGAAAGATGGGTTTAGAGAAAATCAAATCAGCAAATCTCTTTTACATATTGGAGTAGATGAGATAATTAAAAGCGATAATAGGATAGAATATTTCCCTTCTTACGAATTAGTTATGGACGATTTAAGGGATTATAGATTTTATAAGGAAGATATGCTTCATCCCAACTCAATTGCTATTGATTATATATGGGAGAAATTCTCAAATACTTATTTCTCAGATAAAACTCTAAACATTGCAATGCAATATACTAAGCTAAACAAGATGGAATCCCATTTAGCCTTTAATCCAGATAGCCCTGAGTACAAGAATCACCTAAGGAAAACAGAGGAATTAAGAAAAGAATTATCCCAAATTAGGCTATCCTAATATAATTCCCCTCCTTATCTCTAAATTGTCCTAAAATAATAAATACAAGGTCGATTAAATACCAAATTCCTAAACCTCCAGCAGTGATTAATTGGAGAAAGCCGGTAAGATAATGTCCATTATAGAATCTATGTACTCCAAAGACTCCCAAAAACACACAAAGCAAAAGAGTAATCAGCCATTGTGTATTGATGGTTACTTTTTCAGAAGGGTAGAATATGGGATTTTGATTAATGGTTTGAGATGCACCACATTTAGGGCAAACCTCAGACCTCTTATCAATAATAGCACCGCAATTATGACAGTATTTTTCAAATTCGTGTTTCATAATTAATAATTTTATTCTGCAAATTTACAGAATATTCTTACAAAAACAATGCCAAAGGCTAATGTTTAGGAATTTAAATCAAGAGTCTTGAAAATTAAACTTGACTTTATTGAATTTTTCCTTGATATAAATCCGAAACAATGCCATTGTTTTGCCCAAACAATGCGGTTGTTTCACTAAAACAATGCGGTTGTTTTGCCGAAACAATGGCATTGTTTTAGTTTTTTTCTTGATTTAATTTTGATTTTCCTTGATTTTAGTGTTTTAAATAAGGAATAAAACCCAGAGAAAAACAAATTGATAGTATAGTTGTTTTGTAATTTGAGAAAAAGCTCTATTTTTGTGGAGCGAAATAAACATTAAAAAATAAAATATTATGGCATTAGAAATCACAGACGCTAATTTTGAGAGCGAAGTTTTGAAAGCAGATAAACTTGTTGTATTAGACTTTTGGGCAGAATGGTGCGGACCATGCAGACAAATCACTCCAATTATCGAAGAATTACATAATGAATACCAAGATAAGGCTAAGGTTGGGAAAGTTGATGTTGACGGGAATACAGAAATCACTTCAAAATTCTCTATTCGCAATATCCCTACTGTTTTATTTATCAAAAACGGGGAATTGGTTGATAAATTGGTAGGAGCTCAACCTAAAGCAAAATTTGTTGAACTTATGAATAAACATATTTAAAAGATAAAGAGTATTGACAGAAAGCTTAGAGAATATTCAAGGCTACCCTTATTTAGAACTTATAGCGAATCAAGTTGTAGAAGGGTTTATTACTGGCTTACATAAAAGCCCATTTCATGGATTCTCTGTCGAATTTGCAGAACATAGGCTTTATAATTCTGGAGAATCGGTTAGGAATGTGGATTGGAAGCTATATGCTAAGAGTGAAAAGCTTTTTGTAAAGAAATTTGAGGAAGAAACGAATTTAAGGTGCTTAATCGTCTTGGATCATTCTTCCTCTATGCTTTATCCTCAGAGAGAAAAGCCCAGCTTTCAGAATCCCAACAAATTGTTTTTCTCTATCTACGCCTCAGCTGTACTTACTCAAATGCTTTATAAGCAAAGAGACGCCTTTGGGCTTGCATTATTGTCGGATAAGATTGATAATATCACAGATATAAGCTCAAGCTTCTCACATAAAAGGCATATTTTCTCTTCTCTTGAAAAAGAAATCCTTCAAAAGGATAGTCAAGAGAGAAAGACTACCAAGATAACCCCATTTTTACACGAGATAGCAGAAAGAATTCATAAGAGAAGCCTAATAATTATCTTTACAGATTTGTTTTCTTGGGAAGATGAAAACCATGACTTAATCCAAAGTCTTCAACATCTTAAACATTCCAAACACGAGGTTATACTCTTCCATGTAAATAGTCATTCAAAGGAAATTGATTTGGATTTTGAGAATAGGCAATATAGATTTATGGATATGGAAACAAGGGAAGAGATTAAACTTAACCCTGTTGAGATTCAGGATAACTACAGAAAAATTATAGAAGAAAAGATTAAGGAAATAAAGAATTCATGCGGACAAATGAAGATTGATTTTATTGATGCAGATATTAATAAGGGCTTTGACCAAATACTAATTCCTTATCTTATAAAAAGAATTAAAATGAGGTAAATTACTATATAAAAACCGCCTTTAGGATAGGTTTTTTTATAATTCCTTGAAATATATGTAGTAAATCTCAGTTTTTATTAATACTTTTGCATATTATAATTTCAAGTAATCATTTGCCCACAAGCAAAGGATTAGATATTAAAATACAAAGAAGAATATTTACTAAATATCAGAATAAGAGATGAGAAAGACAAGATTTTTTACTTTAATTATTGGTTTATTAGTTTTAGCTACCTCATGTGGCAGCGTAAAAACTATGCAGAAGAATCATAATTCTGTGAGATACCAAATCTCTCCTAACCCACTTGAGGTCCATGGAGACCAAGTAGTAGTTACAATCAATGGAAATATTCCAGAGAAATACTTCCAAAAAGATGCAGTTGTGTATTTGCAACCTGTTCTTACTTGGGAAACTGGTGAAGTTATACTTTCACCTATGAATCTTAAGGGAGTGAAAGTTGAGGGTAATGGAAAAGCAATAGATAAGAAGACAGGTGGTAGATTTGTTTATAAAGACACTGTTGCATATCGACTTGGAATGGAAAATGCTACCCTAACCCTTAATCCAATTGCTTATAAATCAAAAGCAGTTAATGAAGCAAACGCTACATGGGCAGAGGCTTTGGAAAATGAAAAGGCTCTTTACCTTGGAAACATTAAGCTTGGAACAGGAATTAACGCAACATCGAACAGAGTTGATATTAGAGGAGACCTTGGAATAGCACCACATAACTATGTAGCCTCAACAAGTCAGTTAATGTCTGCAAATATCTACTTTACAGTGAATCTTGCTAATTTGAATTGGAATAATCCTCAGAATATTAAGAACGATGCTAAACGCTCTATAGATAATATGACTTCTTATATAGCTAATAATAATGTTCCTCGACAAATCTTTGTGAATGCTTGGGCTTCTCCTGAGGGTGAGGAAAGTTTTAATATTGGTCTTTCAAAGAAAAGAGCAGAAACTACTTATAATTTGGTTAATAAAATCCTTGATGATGCTTTAACTGAAAGAGCAAAGGTAGAGAATGTAAAGAAAACTGACCTAAGCAAGTATATCCAAGATGCAAAGAAAGATGTTGTAATTACAACAAATGCTAAGGGTGAGGACTGGGATAATTTTATCAGACTTGTTGAAGGAAGTTCATTAAAAGAAAAGAATACTGTAGTAAATGTAGTTAAATCACAACCTGATAAGATTCGTCGTGAACAGGAAATTAGAAATATGAGTGTTGTATTTAGCCAAATTGAAAAAGAAATTCTTCCAATACTTCGTCGTGGTGAGATAGCTTTCAATTACTCTGGAGTTCAAAAGACTGACCAAGAGATTGCTAAGATGGCTACTTTAAGCCCAGACGATTTAACCTATGACGAATTGATGTATGCTGCATCTCTAACTCATAACTACGCTACTAAGTATAAGATTTACACTTCAGTTACTGAACGTTTTGGTTCTGAATGGGCAGGATGGAACAATGCTGGAGCAATAGGTATTACTCTTAACCAATTAGACGAGAGTAAGAGATTCTTAGAAGTTGCTGATAAGCTATCTCCTGAGAACCCAGCTATTCAAAACAATTTAGCACTTCTTCATTTAGCATTCAAGGATGTTAAGACTGCAGATATGTATATGAAGAAAGCTGTTGAATTAGGTAGCGAGCAAGCTATGGTTAACCAAGCTATTGTTGAAATTAAGAAAGGCAACTACGAAGAGGCAGCAAAAATGCTTGACGGAAGAAAATGTATTTATAACCTTGCTTTATTACAATTACTAACTGGTAATACTGGAAATGCAATTCGCACCCTTGATTGTTGTATGGATCAAACTGCAGAGGTAAATTATCTTAGAGCTGTTTGTTATGCACGCTTGGACGATGTACCAGGATTAATAAAGAATCTTCGTGAGGCTTGTAAACAAGAACCAGAATACAAGTACAAAGCTAAAAACGATTTAGAGTTCCGCCGTTATATTTCTAATTTAGATTTCCAAAACATTGTAAACAACTAAAGAAATAGTATAAATAAGAAAAGAAAATGAAGAAAATAATTTATTCACTTTTTGCTCTTAGCCTAATTGTATTTGCGGGCTGTGGCAAAAAAGAAACAAAACAAGAAGAGAAAAGCGCAATGCAACAAAAAGTTGATGAATTTGCTTTAGTTAGTCTTAATTCGGACTTAAGCCATTTAAGTGCTAATGAGAAAGAACTTATCAAAGTATTTCTTGAAATAGGACAAATTATGGACGATTTGTTCTGGAAACAAGCTTATGGTAGCAAGGCTGATATCGATACTATCAAGGATGAAGCTACAAGAGAATTTGCAAAAATCAATTATGGTCCTTGGGAAAGATTAAACGATATGAAACCTTTTGTTCAAGGTTATGGAGAAAAGCCAAAAGGAGCTTGTTTCTATCCTGCTGATATGACAAAGGAAGAATATGACAACCTTAAGGACAAAAACAAAGACAATCTTTATACTGTAATTAGAAGAGATGAAAACGGTAAATTGGTTGTTAAATGGTATAGAGAAGAGTATAAGGAAGAACTTACTAAGGTTGATGCTTTAATGGAAAAGGCTATTGCTTTAGCAGAAGATGCTGGATTGAAGAAATACCTTACTGAAAGAAGAAAAGCTTTCCAAACTGACGATTATTTTGCTTCTGATATGGCTTGGATGGATATGAAGACAAGCAAATTAGACTTTGTTGTTGGACCAATTGAAAACTATGAAGATAGACTTTTTGGTTCAAAGGCTGCTTATGAGTCTTTTATTCTTGTAAAGGATGAGAAATGGAGTAAGGACTTAGCTAAATTCACTTCTATGTTACCTGAACTTCAAAAGAACCTACCTTGTGATGAAAAGTTTAAGAAAGAAGTTCCTGGAACTGATTCAGACCTTAACGTATATGATGTTATTTTCTATGGTGGAGATTGTAATGCGGGAAGTAAAACAATTGCTATCAACCTTCCTAACGACGAAAGAGTACAACTTGCTAAAGGCGCAAGAAGACTTCAGTTAAAGAATGCAATGAAGGCTAAATTCGATAAGATATTAATGCCGATTGCTAAGGAAATAATGAGCGAAGAACAATTGGATAATGTTAAATTCGACGCTTTCTTCTCTAATGTTACCTTCCATGAGGTTGCTCACGGCTTAGGTATTAAAAACACTGTAAACGGTAAGGGTTCAGTTAGAAAAGCTTTGGAAAACCAATACTCTGCTTGGGAAGAAGCTAAGGCTGATATCCTTGGTTTATATATGGTTACTTCTCTTATCCAAAAGGGTGAGATTACTAATATTACAGAAAATGATGCTTATGCTACTTTTATTGCTGGTATTCTTCGTTCTGTTCGCTTTGGTGCAGCTTCTGCTCATGGAAAAGCAAATATGATGTGTTTTAATTATTTTGAAGACCAAAAAGCATTTACAAGAAACAGTAGTGGAAAATATGTAATTGACTTTGGAAAGGCTAAACAAGCTATGGAAAGCTGGGCTGCCTTGGTTCTAAGAGTTGAGGGAGAAGGCGATTTGGATTTTGCTATAAAATACAATGAAAAGAATGGTGTAATTAGAAAAGCACTTCAAAAGGATTTAGATAAGGTAAATGGTGCAAATATTCCTAAGGATATTAGATTTGAACAAGGTGCTAAAGTATTAGGTCTTTAATACAGACCTCTTATTTTAGATTAATTTTTTTATAATGAAGATTTCAATTTTTGGCAGTGGCTCTTGGGCCACTGCTATTGTTAAGATAGCATGCGAAACTCATCAAGAAGTATATTGGTGGGTTAGAGAAAAGGAGATTGAAAGAGGAGTTAAGCATCATGGTCATAATCCTCTTTTCTTAAGCCAATGTGAATTGGATAAGAAGAAGATTTATATTGATACAGATATAAAGAATATAATTAGCAAATCGGATAACCTCTTATTTGTTATCCCTTCAGCCTTTCTTTCTCGATCTCTTTCTACTCTAAGTAAGGAAGATTTTGTAGGTAAGAAAGTTCTCTCAGCAATAAAAGGTATTGTCCCTGAAACAAACCAAATTGTTGCTGATTACTTCTTAGACCAATTTGAAGTGGACATGGATAATCAAGCAGTGATTAGCGGTCCTTCTCATGCTGAGGAAATAGCTAAGGAAAGACTTACCTATCTTACAGTAGGTTCTACCAATAACCAGCTTGCTGAGTATTTTGCAAAAGTATTTGAATGTAGATATGTAAACACTGTAACCTCAAATGATATTAGAGGTATTGAATACGGTGGTATTCTAAAAAACATTTATGCATTGGCAGTAGGGATAGCAAAAGGAATTGGTAGAGGCGATAATTTTATTGCTGTATTAGTTTCTAATTCGGCTCAAGAGATGGGCAATTTCCTTGAAAAGGTTTCTCCCCAAGAGGAAAGAAATATTAATTATTTCGTTTATCTTGGCGATCTATTAGTTACTGCTTATTCACAACATTCACGAAACAGAACATTTGGGCAAATGATAGGCTCTGGCTATTCTATTAATTCAGCACAATTAGAAATGAATATGGTAGCAGAGGGCTATTACGCAGCAAATTCAATTCACAAAGCAAATAAAATACATAAAGCAAACATCCCAATTGCAGAGGCAGTATATAGAATCCTCTACAAAGGAAGCTCCCCAAACAAGGAGTTAGACAAACTCGCAAAAACATTTATATAAAAAACAGAAAAGGGAGCTTATTGCTCCCATTTTTATTGATTATTTATTCCTTAATCTAATTACGTTTACTACTGTATCTTTTTGGGTAAGGGTGATACCATAATTGGAATCTAACATTTCTTTCTTTTCTGAGAATTTGGATAAACTATAATAATCATTTTTCATTAGTATAGTCCTATTTATTACTCCTTTTTGAGGTATCACATCAAGGGTTTCTTCGGTCGATAACAATGAAGGATAGGACAATTCACGACATAAAGAATAGATGCCTTTTATGTAATGGGTTTGGTAATCAAATTTACTTCCTCTTTTAAATTCAAGATTATCCCAATCTCTAGCATTAAGCACCCATACTTTTCTGTTTTGTTTAAATGTATCAATTTTAATATTTAATGTTTTAGATATATCTATTAATAGTTGTTTATAATCTAGTTTTTCACTTGTGTCTTTCTTCACTGCAAGAATATTATACCTACGAAAATCATCAACCTGATTATCTATTACACAAAATGTAGAATCTGATAATTCAATCAAGCTTTTAGCAATACTCCCAACATTTTCATTTTCTATAGTTATTGTATCCCAACCGTACATTGAAGGCATCCCTCCTCCAAATCCCCAATTTGGAGATACTCCTGTAATATCAGCTTTATAATGTGAATTTTCTAAATTAAAGTTTTCATTAGGAGATAATATAATCCCCGTTAGAAGTAATGCCACGAAATTATTTAGTATGTGAGTAATTATTGCAGTAAGGAGATTAAATCTTAGTGTTAGATAAGCAAATAATAATCCTACTCCAAGATATTGTGGAAAGGCAAGTAAGTAACTCTTTATTTGAAGATTTCCATAATGCAGAGATGCAAAAGCCAATGAGGTTAGTATTAATAGAGATATTAATCTATGTTTTGGATTATTTCTAGTGAAGATAATTATTGATAGGTAAACCAATGCATATATAATTCCTGCATATATGTTAATAACTCCAACAAAAAGCGATGAGACAATAAGGCTGACCCAAGTCCAATATTTCTTTTTGCAAGCCCATGAACGAAAAGCTAATTCCTCAGTAATTGGAGCAAATATTACTGTAAAGAAGAATATAAATCCTAATGGGAAATCACGGAAGAATAAATAAATTGGATTTGAAAATAAATCCTGCTCTTTATCTAAAAAGTAAGAGAGAGAAAATCCCAAAGCTATAAGGCTAAGAGAAACTACTAATAAGTACGGATACTTAATTTTTAAATTCATATTATTCAATATAATCAATTAATTCCCCGCAAAGATAATATTAATAATCTAAATTCACCCTCTAAGGTTCTCTTTCTCCAATAACAACTTCCTTTATCTCTTTTGAAATAATATATTCATCCTTAAATTCTAAACAATTAATTAAAAAATAACCTCAATATAATATTAATCGTTATCTTTGCTCTCGATTATATAAATACACAAATGGAGATAAAACAGCAATATTTTATGTTTGGTTTAGTAATTTTAGCTGCTATTATTTTGTTAATAGCTTGGCATAAACTAAAACAACAAACTTATAAGGACAGATTAAAACCTTCACAAAGCATGTTTCCCAAAACTGAGATAATTAATGATAAGATTATTATAATTGAGAATATTGGTGAAGGAGATATTAAGACATTACTTCAGGACTTTTGCAATATGTATAATAAAGAAAAATACCAAGCTATTCCCAGATTGACAGAATTATCACATCAAAGCTTTGTTATTACTTTTCCCTATGATATAAATTTTGATATTTTCTGTTACTTCGTTAACTACGCCAACTATCCTATGAATATTAAAAATCATTTTAAAGCAAAAGGTTGGGCAACAGTTAAATCATCTGACACTTGGGCTATAGAAAAAATAATAAATAAAAATGTAATGCTATTTACAAGTGATTCCGATAAAGAATATGATAATGTTTTCCTTACAAGTTCTAATAATATTGGTCTCAAGTTCAGTTTTTCTATTAACGAAGGGATGAAAGTGCTTAATTTCCCAGAAAAGACATATGAAAAACCTCCAATAATGATTGGCGACTTGAATATAAGCCAAAGTATTACATTCAATTAAACCAAAAAACACTCACAATAATTTGTAAGTGTTTTTTCCTAATTTGGTTTTATTAAAATTTATTCTTTAATGAATTCCTTATAAGGATTATGTTTGTGTTGCCTATCTTTTACTAGCAAAGTTGTTACTGGTGCTGTGGACTTTGAATTGAAGATAATATCGTTTCCTACACATAGACCAAAGGCCACATTAAGCTCTGTTTTGTTTTCGGCTAAATAATCTGCTTGAGCAGAAGGATTACATGATAATCCATTAACAGTTTCATCATTCAGCATTTCCTTCCCCTCCACTCTCCCAATCTTGCAATCCACAGAATAAACATCAAACCTTTCATTTAATCTTGAGATTGAATCGTTTGTTTCTTTTTGAAGACTTATACAGTTAGCAATTCCTATTTTCTTAACTCCAGTTTTCTCTGCAAAACTAATTAATTCCTCTACTCTGTTTTTCCCAGGCAATCGTCCTTTCTCTGCTGCAAGCATAATATTCAAATCCTTCTTAGAATATAATTCCTTAAGATTTTTCATTTCCTATAAATTGTATTTCCTTTTTAAATTAAACCAACTTCCCCCATTATGAACATTAGTAAACCCATTTGAGCTTAAGAACGATTTTGCAGAGCCAGATCTCATTCCCGAAGCACAGCAGGCAATTATTGCTTTGTCTTTACCTTTCAATTTACTAAGGTTTTGTGGAAGCTTATCTAAAGATATATTTATAGCTCCTTTGATATGACCTTGCGAAAACTCTTCTTTTGTTCTCACATCTAAAATTGTTGCACCTTGATTAATTATTTCTCCTAAATCGACTGATGGATAAATTCCAAGCATTCTTTTTAAAGTATCATTCATTTTTTCTTCT
>WARP01000265.1_pt1 | contig 14401 bp, 10 predicted proteins | sample 4769151 | NCBI WGS metagenome assembly WARP01 (sample SAMN08893023, study PRJNA449175) | gut metagenome | isolation source: rumen sample fed with dry roughage | host: cow | place: India: Nagpur | collected 2016 | reverse complement strand
GGCGGACGGCTTCAGTCAGCTGACCGCCCTCCTCAAACCCGACATAACCGGGAGGCGAACCCACCATGCGCGAGGCAGCGTGCTTTTCCATATATTCGCTCATATCCAGGCGGATCAGCGCGTCTTCATCTCCGAACATGGCTTCGCCAAGGGCGCGGCACAGTTCCGTCTTTCCGACACCCGTAGGCCCCAGAAAGATGAATGAGCCGATAGGCCGCTTGGGGTCCTGAAGTCCCGCGCGCGAGCGGCGGATGGAGCGGCTGACTGAGCTGACAGCCTCATCCTGTCCCACCATGCGCAGATGCAGGGCTTCCTCAAGCCTCAAAAGCTTTTCACCCTCGGCCATTGACATGCGCTGTACAGGAATTCCCGTCCAGCCCGCGACGATCTGCGCGATGTCATCTTCCGTGACCTCAGGCCTGAAGTCCGCCTGTTCCTTCTTCCAGGTATTGCGCAGGTCATCCATTTCCTGGCGCAGTTTTCGTTCCTGGTCCCTGAAATCCGCGGCCAGCTCATAATTTTGATGCTCAATAGCTTCCAGCTTTTTTGCCTTGAGCTGGGCGAGTCTCTCCTCCTGGGCTTTCAGATCGAGCTGCGCTGCCGTGCTGCGGATGCGCACGCGCGACGCGGCCTCATCCATCAGGTCAACAGCCTTGTCCGGCAGGAATCGGTCGCTGATATAACGGTTGGACAGCTGGACGGCGGCATCCAGGGCTTCGTCCGTCAGCACCACGTGATGATGATCTTCATAACGGCTGCGCAGACCCTTGAGGATCTCAAGAGCCTCCTCGGGACTGGGCTGATCCACTTTCACGGGCTGGAAGCGGCGGGAGAGTGCGGCATCCTTCTCAATGTGCTTGCGATAATCAGCCAGCGTGGTCGCGCCGATGCACTGCAGTTCACCCCTCGCCAATGCAGGCTTCAGGATACCGGCAGCGTCTATGCTGCCCTCTGCCTTTCCGGCGCCGATAATGTTCTGAAGCTCATCGATAAAAAGAATGATCGACGTATCGTCACGCAGCTCATCAATGATGGCCTTCATGCGCTCCTCAAACTCGCCGCGGTACTTGGTCCCCGCGACCAGGCTTCCGATATCCAATGAGACCAGCCTTTTATTTTGAAGCATGGAGGGTATATCGCCATTGATGATTCTCTGGGCAAGGCCCTCCGCCACAGCGCTTTTCCCTACACCGGGTTCACCGATCAAAACAGGGTTGTTCTTTGTTCTGCGCGAGAGGATCTGAACGATACGCTCGATCTCCTTCTCGCGGCCGATCACAGGGTCTACCTTGCCTTCCCGAGCCATCTGGGTCAGATCACGGCTGAACTTGGGCAGCACTTTCTGCTCCCCCTCAGCGTCGGCGGCAGCTTCCTTGTCCATATGCGCCTCGATCACCCCTGCGCGGATGCTCTCTACATCACAGCCCAGGATGTTGAGCACTCGTACGGCTGTGCAGTCTTCCTGTGACAGCAAGGCCATCCACAGATGGGTTCCGGAAACCGTTTGCGAACCCATCCGCTGTGACTCAAAGACGCTGTCCTCCAGCACCTTGCGCATCTTATTGGACAGTTCAAGCATCTGAGGCGCTTGACCTTCCTGAGCGACAAGCTGCGTGATCGTATACTGTACGGATGCCAGCGTCAGATTCTTAGGCAAGCCGGGCGCGTCATCCCTTGCTTCCTTTAAAAGGCCGCAAAGCAGATGCTCGGTACCGATATAGCGATGTTTTAAAGATATGGCCGCGTTGCGCGCCGCGTCAACCGCGCGCCGGGCATTTTCATCAAACTTACCAAAAATAGGCATTATGTCCCTCCATGAAGCGCTGCCCTCACGGTGTCAGCGCGGTTAAAGTGAATGGCGTGTTCGTCAAGAACACCATCCGTCTGTTCGATCAGCTTTGACTTGCTTGTCAAATCAAGCAGTGTATCGATTGAGTATATATCCGTCGGCAGCAGCCCGGCGCAGGCACCCAGGCGAGCCTTTGACCAGTAAGCCAAGAATTCCGCCTGCGTCAGCCTTCGGGCATACAGCAGGATGCCCCAGGCACGATAGATCTGGTCCAGGTAGATGGATCGCGTTGCGTACTTCAGTACCTTTTTGCGCAGGTTTTCTTCTTTGCCGCATATCTCCTCCGCCGCTCGCTTGACGGCATTGCTCAGCAATTCGGAGCTGCTATATGCCGTAAAAAGGTTGCTCAGGCAGTAAAGCGAACCGGGATTATTTTCTTCAGGACCGCAGCCGCGAAGAAAAAAACCGTGGCTTGCGTTGGTTTTCTGCTCAACAGCTTTGATCTGCTGCATCATGACCAGCATCGGCAAATGCAGCATGAAACTGATCTGGATACCGGTCCCGGCATACTGAGGCTTGGCAGTCAGCCAGCCGATTCGCTCATCCTTGGCAAAAGCCGAGGTCTCCGAGAGCAGCTTGGCGATCCCTTTTGCCATTCTGATCGCAGGCAATGAATCCCGCGGGTCAGCTGCTACCCTGATCAGAACATGATCCTGCTCATGAAGACACACGAGCGCGGAATGGTCGTTTCTGATCAGCAGAGAAACCGCCTTGTTTTGCAGCCAAACGCTTTCTACAAGATCAATATCCTCGAGCGTCATCTTTGCCTTTGAGTCCAAATCGGCGGCGGTATAAAGTATCCAGGTCTCTTCCTGCTCATCCAAAGCGCTGATTACGCGGTTCGTCATCTCGTGCCTGTCGGATTCAAGCATTGTGCTTTCAAAGGGATAGACTGCAAAGTTGCGGCGCAGATCCACAAAGCTGCGCATGACATTATCATTCATCAGATTCGCCTGTGCCGCCTTCCTTCGCGTTGATGCATTCCCTCAACCGATCCCTCAGGCTGGCAGCCTGCTCATAGTCCTCTGTTTTCAGCGCGTCGTTCAGCCGCTCGCGCAGATCACTCGCTGTTACAGGAGCCGGGTCCATATGAAAAGCCTCGATAGCCTCGTGTACCGGTTGTTCCTGCTCTTTGAGTGACGAAAGGTAATCGATCACCTGGCCATGGAAGGCTTGATAGCACTGCGGGCAGCCAAAGACCGTGTCGTGGCCGATGTCCTCGTATGCGGTCCTGCACGACGCGCAAATCATCCGCGGGAGGCGAAGGCTCTCCCGCTGGGTCTCGATGTTCTCTGGGCGCAGGTCATCCAATCCCGCCATGGTCATACCCATGGTTGAAAAGGCCTGCGTCATCTCTTCGTGGGCCTTTTTCGCGCATTCCATGCACAGAGACCTGGTAGCCACCTGGCCGTTTGTAATCATATGCAAAACAAGGTGAGCCTCATTCTTTTTGCAGCCATCACACTTCATATTGTACCTCCTGTCAGGCGATTGCCTTGCGCGCGGCTTTCAGCAGCATGCTGCGCAGGATCTTCGCGCGCATATTGTCCTTGAGTGACTCGGGGATAGGGACCGACAGAGCCTGAGGCGTGAGCGCCGCATACATCAGTCCTGCCTCATCGGCGGTGATCTTTTCCTGCTCCGCCAGCTGGCGAAGCAATATTTCGGCTGTTTTGAGGTCTATCGACTCACCAATGCGTTCACTGAGCAAATATTTGATCATATCGCCTGATCCCCGCCGCAGCCGGATGACGCGGATGCATCCGCCGCCTCCCCGTCTGGATTCAATCACATACCCGTGATCCGGCGTAAACCGGGTAGACAGCACATAGTTGATCTGTGAAGGCGCGCAGCTGAAATATTCAGCCAGTTCATTGCGTTTGAGCTCAATCTCTTCCTCATCCTGTGCCATCATCATTTTAATAAATTCTTCAATCGTATCACTTAACCGCATAAGTCCTCCGTTCACCGTCAAAAAAGTTCTGACCTTCTTTGACTAACCAAATTCTACCATACTCTCGCGCGGGTTGCAAGCGGCTGCAGATACATATGCATTATACCCGCGCCTTGTTTACAAAAATGGTGTTTGCATGTAATATACAAGTGTAAAACAACACAGAAACGGAGGCCACGCATGTCTACTTTAACCTATAAATGCCCATCCTGCGGCGCTCCCTTGATTTATCAGGGAGATACGCAAGCGCTTCAATGCAACAGCTGCGGAAACTCCTTCTCTGTGGAGACAGCCCGCCAGGTTTCTGAGATAGATGAAAGCCAAGGCGGCGGCAGCACCAACTGGAATATGCGCGATGTTGAGTTTACCCGGCAGGAAGCCGAGCGGACCAAGACTTATTCCTGTACCTCATGCGGCGCTCAGCTGGTCACGGAAGAAACCACGGTCGCGACCAACTGCGCTTTCTGCGGCAGCCCTTCCATCATTCCCGCGCAGTTCACACCCGGCACCAGACCTGAAAAGGTCATTCCCTTCATTGTCAAAAAAGAAGAAGCTGAAAAGGCGTTTCATAGTTATTTCCGGGGAAAGAGGATGCTGCCGAATGCTTTTTTAAAGGGAAAGAACCAGATCAGCCAGATCATGCAGCTGTATGTGCCCTATTGGCTTTTTAACTGTACGGCTGACGCGGATATGACCTATAACGCCACGCGTGTCAGTACCAGGCGCTCCGGCCAGTACATGGAGACCATTACACAGCACTATCTCGTCCGGCGGTCAGGCACCCTTGATTTTAACGATCTGCCGATCGATGCCAACAGCCGCATTGATAATGACATCACAGAAACCCTGGAGCCCTACCGGACGGAGGCGGCTGTTGATTTCACCCCTGAGGTACTCTCCGGCGCAATGGCCAACCGCGCCGACGTCAGCCCGGACGAATGCAAGCAGAGGGCTGACGAGCGTATCACGAGTACAACTCAAAGCGTCATGCGTGATACTGTCCAGGGCTACAGTTCCGTATCCCAGCGCAGCAGCAGGCTGAGCATCCCCGAGGGAAACTCAACCCCCGTTCTGTTCCCCATGTGGCAGATCACCACCATCAAGGAGGGGAAGCCCTACACCTTCGCCATCAACGGGCAGACGGGCAAACTGACGACCAATATCCCCTACTCAAAGGGCAAATTCTTCGGATGGGCGCTGGGCATCGCGGCGGGCGTTGCGGCAGCCGCATTTGCGGGCGTGACCATACTGTACAAGACGGGGGTGCTGTAACAATGAAAAAACTCAGTATAGCGCTGTTGATCCTCCTTGTTCTAATCTCATCCGCCGCCCAGGCGGATGTCATGAAGCATGTGGCTGACCAGGCAAACACCTTTACCGACCGGGAGATCGAAAAGCTCGAGGCAAGGATGACCGGGATATACGATGTCTACGGCTTTGATACGGTGATCGTCACCACCAGAGACTCGCGCGGCCAGACAGCACAGATGTACGCCGCCGATTTCTATGATGAGTTCCGTGATTATGACGCATATCCCAACGGCCTGATTTTCTCGTTCAATTTTGATATCGGAGAATATTATGAAGCAACCCGCGGCATGGGGATGGAACTGTTCTCCGATCAGGGCGAAGGCGCGCTGGACAGCCTGCTGCGCCCTTACCTGGATGAACGTGATTACTACGGCGCGATGAATGCTTACCTTGATGCGGCAGAAAAGACACTTTCCCGCCACAGCACGCCGGGAGAGGGAGGGAAGCGGATCTTAAGCACAACGCTCCGCCTTCCTACCTTTTCAGAGGCCATGGCGGAATCCGCCGGCCTGCTGCCCTTTATGCTGATTGGCGGGATCGCGATCGGTTTTGCCGCTGCCTTCGTGATGCGGGGGAAATTGAACCTGGCCAGGCCTCAGGGAGGCGCGCAGCGCTACACCTCGCCAAACTCACTCCGCCTTCGCGATACAAGTGACATCTATCTTTACCAGACCGTGAGCCGCACGAAAATACAGAGCAATAATTCAAGCGGCGGCGGCGGAAGCGGCGGCGCGCGGTTTAACAGCAGCAGCGGGCGCTCCTACGGCGGACGCGGCGGAAAGCTATAAAACGCATATATGAATTTAGACCAGCTCCTGGACCACCTCAAGGCTGATCCTGCCTTCATGGCGTGCGTCAGCAATTGGGAAGTGCTGCCTCCAAGGGAAGCCCGCTATGGGGAAATCCCCGCCTGCATGGATGATCGCGTCACGCAGGCGCTGACGCGGCGCGGCATCACACGTCTTTATACCCACCAGAGCAGCGCAGTCCTGGCATCCGCTCAGGGCAAGGATATCGTGGTTGTCACCCCGACAGCCTCGGGCAAAACCATGTGCTACAACATCCCGGTGCTGTCAGCCATCCTCAAAAACCCTGACGCGCGGGCTTTGTATCTCTTCCCCACAAAGGCCTTGTCCTCAGATCAGGTCGCGGAACTCTATGACCTGATCAAGTTGCTTGACGCGGATATCAAAACGTTTACTTACGACGGGGACACCCCCGCCGCGGCCCGGCGCTCCATCCGGCAAGCCGGGCATGTTGTTGTCACCAACCCGGATATGCTGCATTCAAATATATTGCCCCATCATGCCAAGTGGGTCAAGCTGTTTGAGAATCTTGAGTATATTGTCATCGATGAGATCCACGCCTATCGCGGCGTATTCGGCAGCAACCTGGCCAATGTGCTCAGGAGGCTTTTGCGGCTGTGCGCGTTTTACGGCAGCCATCCGAAGTTCATACTCTGCAGCGCGACGATTGCCAACCCGCAGGAGCTTGCCCAGACACTGATCGGCAGGCCTGTGGAACTGATCGCCAACAACGGCGCGCCGCTGGGAGAAAAGCACATTATTTTCTACAACCCGCCTGTCATCAACAAGCAACTGGGCATCAGAAAAAGCTCACTCCATCAGACAAGGATGCTGGCGGGGACATTGTTGGATAATAGAATTCAAAGCATTGTGTTTGCCAGAAGCAGGGTTCAGGTGGAGGTATTGACCAAAGCGCTCAAAGAGCAGGTGAGTGACCAGCTGGGCCAATCACGCCGCGTGCGCGGATACCGAGGAGGATATCTGCCGGGAGAGAGGCGTGATATCGAGCGCAGCCTGCGCAGCGGCCAGGTGGACATGGTGATATCTACAAACGCGCTGGAACTGGGCATCGATATCGGGGCTTTGGACGCCTGCCTGCTGTGCGGTTATCCCGGCACCATCGCCAGCACCTGGCAGCAGGCCGGACGAGCCGGGAGAAGACAGGGAAAATCGCTGACCATTATGGTCGCCTCAAGCGCTGCGATCGACCAATACATCATCAACCATCCTGAGTATTTCTTCAGCCAGTCTCCTGAGCACGCCCTGCTGAATCCTGACAACCTCTATATTATGCTGAATCATTTCAAGTGCGCGGCCTACGAACTGCCTTTTAAAGACGGAGAAGGCTTTGGCAACGCGCCGGGCACGGAAAACATGCTGGAGTTCCTCGGAGAGTCAAACATACTGCGCCATGTCGGGGATGTATGGCACTGGTCGGCTGAAGATTTCCCGGCCAGTGAGATCAGCCTTCGAAGCGCCATGACAGAGAACTTCCTGATCATGGATATCACGGACCCTGCCCATGTGCGTGTTGTAGGCGAAATGGACCGCTTCACGGTGCCGATGCTGCTGCACGAGAACGCGATTTATTTGCATGAAGGTGCGCAGTATCAGGTTGAAACGCTTGACTTTGAAGCCTGCAAGGCATTTATCCGCCGGGTAAATGTCGACTACTATACGGACGCGGATCTGAACATCAGCCTGAGCCTGCTGGATGTTGAACTCCAAAGCAATGACGCTGCCTTTGGCGAGATCAAGGTCAGTTCTCTGGTCAAGATATTCAAGAAGATGAAGTTTGATACCGGCGAAAGCCTCGGCTACGGCCCTGTGCGCCTGCCGGAGACGGATATGCATACACAGGCCATGTGGCTGACGCTGCGGGACGGGACGATCACGCGCTACAGCAAAGACAGCCTTCAAAATGGCATGCTGGGTATATCCAATACACTGCGCATCGTCGCTCCGCTGTACTTAATGTGCTCTCCCCGGGACATCGCGGTGATCTACCAGGTCAAAAGCCCGATTACTGATAAGCCGACCCTGATCATCTACGATAACAGCCCCGGCGGCATAGGCCTTGCTGAAAAGGCCTATCATATGCGGGATACCCTGCTGCGCCACGCAAGGCAGCTGATCAATGATTGCGGCTGCGAGCGCGGCTGTCCCTCCTGTGTCGGCCCGGAAAACGAGATAGGCTCCGACGGAAAGCAGACTGCTCTAAAACTCCTTGAGGAAGTGATGCAATATGAACGTTCATGACCTTGTCGCCCTCCAGCGCCGCGCGTACGATGCCGAGCGTTCAGGCGCTCTTCTGTCGCAGGACAGCAGGGCGGTTTTCATCCAGGAATATCATACGCGCCGCGATACGCTGCTCAAGCTGAGGCAGATGATTATCGACCGCGAGCATGAGATTGAGCAGGCGCTGTACGCTGACCTGGCCAAGTCATCCACAGAAAGCTATATGACTGAGACGGGTATCGTGCTGTCAGAGATCAATTTCGCGCTCAAGCGCCTGAAAAAATGGATGCGTCCCAAGCGCGTAAGGGGATCGCTGTCAACCTTCCCCGGAAGAAATTACCTGTATCCTGAACCCTTCGGGCTTGTGCTCATACTGGCCCCATGGAATTATCCTTTTCAGCTGAGCCTGCTCCCCTTGATCGGAGCCATTTCCGCGGGTAATCGCTGCATTCTCAAACCCAGCGAGCATGCCCCCGCCACTGCGCGTCTGCTGGAAGATATGGCAGAGCACTGGGTGAAGCCCGAGCGCGCGGCAGTATTGACCGGCGGGGCCGAGTTAAGCCGGGCCTTGCTCGACGAGAAGTTTGACTATATCTTTTTTACCGGCGGCACAGGGATCGGCCGCGAGGTCATGAAGAAGGCGGCAGAGCATTTGACACCCCTGACCCTTGAGCTTGGCGGCAAAAGTCCCTGCATCGTAGACGCCGGCGCAGACCTTGAGCTTTCCGCCAAACGCATCGCCTTTGGCAAGGTCATCAACGCGGGCCAGACCTGTGTGGCTCCGGATTATCTCCTGGTGCATGAAAAAGTCAAGCCAAAGCTGATGGAGCTTATACAGGATAACTGGAATCAGTTTTACGGCGGCCACCCGCTGCATTCTCCCGATTGGCCCAAGATCATCAATGAGCGGCACTACAGCCGCCTCATGAAACTGATGGAAAACGAAACCATTTATGCCGGCGGTCAGGGCGACGGGCAAAAAATCTCTCCAACGCTGCTGGAGCATGTTACCTGGAATTCCCCCATCATGCAGGAAGAGATATTCGGGCCTATTCTGCCGGTGCTCAGCTTCAGTTCTCTGGATGAAGCGGTCCATGAGATCAATCAGCGCGAGCGCCCCTTAGCCTGTTATATATTTACCGATAAAGAAGAGCAGGCCAAGGCCCTGCTGCGCGGGATCTCCTTTGTCGGAGGCTGTATCAACGATACCCTGGTACACACAAGCAATCCGCACCTGCCCTTTGGCGGGGTCGGAAGCAGCGGCTTGGGCAGCTATCACGGAAAAAAGAGCTTTGATACCTTTACGCACTACAAGAGTATCGTGTACAGGGGCAAGGCTGATTTGCCCTTCCGTTATCCTCCCTTCGGCGAACATAAAACAAACATGCTGAAGCAATTTTTGAAATGAGGCAATCAGATGCCCAGCCTTGAACTCTACCATAAAGGGCTTGACTACTCCTATGCGCCCGGTCTTTTCCCCTGCATGGAGGCCATCAAAAAGCGCCCGGACCTTGTCAGGCGGGTGCTTGTCAGCAGCAAGCTGCAAGGCACCGGCGCGGCGTCGGAACTATTTGCTTTGTGTGACGCCAATCACATCCGCACAGAGCCTGCCGATCGCATGCTGGCACGGTTGTCGGGGAAGGAAAATGTATTCGCCGCCGCCGTATTTGATAAAGAAGAAGGCAAGCTCTCCGAAGGGATCATGCACCTGGTGCTCCATCATCCCAGCGATAAGGGGAATATGGGCACCATCCTGCGGACAGCCCTTGGATTTGGTTTTATCGATATAGCCATCATCCGCCCCGCGGCAGATCATTTCGATCCGCATGTCATCCGGGCCAGCATGGGCGCTCTCTTTTCGCTGCGTATCAAATGCTATGAAGATTTCGACAGCTACCGCGATGAGCACCGCGTCCGATCCCTTTTTCCCTTCATGCTGACAGGCGCTGTCAGCCCGGAGGATGCGTCCCTGCAGGTCCATGGACCCTATGCTCTGATTATGGGCAACGAAGGAAGCGGCCTGCCGGAGAATTTTGCTTCTCTGGGGCAGGCCGTTCGTATCCCGCACAGCGGAAGCATCGACTCCCTCAATTTGTCGATCGCCGCCGGCATCGGGATGTATGTTTTTGCGAGAAGTACATTATAAGGGATCCTTCTTTGGCAGGCCTGCTTTCCGCGGATAAGGCGCGGGCGTCGGCGCGGTCTTGATCACAGCCTGTACACTGTGCTCAAACCCCGGCAGATCAAGCAGCATCCGTTCACCAAGGCGCCCCTTCAACAGGAAGAGGGCGCTTTTCAGTTCAGACAGTTCCTCCTCCAGGCCGGGACCCTTCCAGCAAAGCGCCTGGCCGCCCACCTTGACGAAAGGCAGCAGGTATTCGATCAAAACCCGCATGGGGGCAACCGCCCTCGCAGCGGAGATATCAAAGCTTCCCCGCCATTTATCCCTTGCCGCATCCTCAGCCCGCGCGTGAAGCACTGTTATATTCTTCAAACCCAGCTCATCCACCACAGCAGACAGAAAATCGCATCGCTTTTTCAGAGAATCCAGCAGCAGGATCTTCATATCAGGCCGCATGATCCCGATCGCCATGCCGGGAAAGCCCGCTCCGGTGCCGACATCGATCATGCTGGTTCCCCGCGCGAACCAGCTTGCGTTCTTCAGCGGAACAAGCGAATCGGCATAGTGCCGCAAAGCCATCTCTTCAGGCGCTACATTCGTCAGATCCATCTTGGTATTCCATTGAAGCAGCAAATCATGATAGACCTTCAATTCTTCCGCGTGCGCGCCCAGCTCAATTCCATGTCCCGCCAGCAGCTCCGTCAGTTGTCCAATCATGAAACCTGCTCCTTCATCCGCTTTGCAAGCAAACGGTACACCGCCTGCTCAAGCGAGCCCTCTTCCGGTATCTGGCCGGATTTGACAAAAAACTCCGTATCCGTGAGCAGGTTCTGGGCCCAGAGCAGTTCATCCACCGGATAGTTTTGGGCAAGGGGCTGCAGCTTGCGGACGACGAAGGGAGACAGGGACAAATGTTTTGACATCATGTCCGGCGACATCCTCTCATTTGACAATATCTTGATAAAGAGTAATTGCCGGTACTGGCGCTGCAAGAGACTCAGCAGCATCAGCCGCTGCTCTCCTTCCCTGAGCATATCCGCCATCAACCGGCTGGCCGCGGCCGCGTTGCCCTTGACCATCGCGTCCGACAGATCAAATACTCTGTATTCCGTTGATTTCGTACAGATGGCATCAATGTCCTCCATCGTCACCGCGTCACGATCCCCCGCATACGCCGACAGCTTGGCAAGCTCATTAGCGAGCCTGTGCATATCCTGCCCTACAGCAAACATAATCTGCTCTGCCGTGCGGCGATCAATTTGCTTGCCATAGCTTTTCAGCTCTTTGGCGATCCATTTGATCATCATTGTCTGGTCCAGGGGTTCAAAACTGACCACGCCTCCAAGCTTCGCGATCCCCTTGTACAGCTTGCGGGAGGCGTTTGCCTTTCCCTTGACATAAAAAACAAGGCAGACAGTGCCGGGAAGATCTGAGATATACTCAGCAATTCGGTCACCCGAACCGCTTTTTGAAGAGGCTTTCTCCTCCCCATCCTGAAATTTCGACACCTGCAGCAGTGAACACTCCTTGACCAATACAAACCGGCGGTCCGCCATCATGGGCAGGGTTTCGGCGCAGGCGATCAGCGTGTCCGCGTCCGGGTCTGTCAGAACGGTCGCGTTAAGTCCTGTCGGATCGTCTTTCAGCACAGCGATTCGCAGAGCGCGCAGCGCGCTCTCCTTGGTATATTCCTCTTCTCCCTCAAACAGATAGCAGGTCAGTATATCCGATGATTTCAGCGCGGAATAAAAGCTTTCCCGATTCATTATATCCCCCGATCCTTATAGTGCTGAATGCTTACGCTGCCCGGGCTTGGAATCGTCATGATGACCGCCCGCCCTTCCTGCGTTCCCCAGACAGGGATGCCCATAGCGTCCAGCCGCTTCATCGCGGCGGAGGCATACTGCATACGGGCGGAGCTGGCTGTCAGAAGCGCAAGCTTTGGGGATACGGCCTGCAGATACCCGGGACTTGTGCTGCCCTTAGCGCCGTGATGGGCGACCTTCAAAACTTGAGCCGGCAGGGCGGAATACATCTCGTACTCCTGCGTCAGATCACCTGCTGTCAGCAACGACAGGCCATTCAAATCGACCAGCAGAGCCAATGAGTTGTGGTTGGCATCCATACCCGGATACATTTTACCATAAATCGGCCACAGGACATCCAGCTTTACGCGTTCTCCCTCAAATCTGTCGCCCTTTGCGGCGTAACGGACAGGTATCCCCGCTTCTTTCGCCATGCGCAGTGTATCATGGCTGTCATCCGACTTTTGGGTTGCCTGTGCATGCGCGGGCAGCACGATCTGCCTGATGGTCACCCGCTGATCCAACAGTTCTCGGAGTCCCCCGATATGGTCATTATGAAGATGGGAAATGAAGAGGATATCTATGTCCCTCCCCTTGCTTCTCAGATAAGAGCATAGATCTCCTCCCTGTTCTGCCGCGTCGATGACAAAGGTCTGTCTCCCGTCCTCGATGACAGCCGCATCCGCATTTCCTGAACTGAATAATGTATAGCGTACATCTCTTTTGTCCATTTGCCGGCTGTAAAGGGACAGTCCTGTCATAACAGCCACGGTCAGGGCGATGGCTGTCAGACGCAGCAGACGCTTCTTAACGCGAACATACCTTGTGCAAAGAAGCAGGGCGGCATAGCAAAGGACAAGCCCCACTCCGCCGAGGGATGCCGATCGTACAGCGGGAAACGGAAGCGAAGCGACCGCATCTGTCAGCTGTATAAACAATTGGCTGCCCCAGCTTAAGGGCATGGCTAGAAACTGTGCAAGAGGCATCCATAACAAGGCAACCGGCATGATCGCCATCCCATACAGCATCAGGATGCCAATGATCAGGCAGGCAATCGGGCTGAAAAGAATCCCGATCAGAGAAAAGCCGTGGAAGGTATTGATCATGACCGGTGCCGTGAAGGCAGTGGCGCTGACAGTCGCCTGCAGGGCTGCGACGCTCTTGTCAACGTGCCTGTTTCGCTTTCTGTGCCGCATCACCTTGCCGTACAAATTATTGAATCTGTCACCCAGCGTAAACATCCCCAAAACCGCTAAAAAGGACAGCTGAAAGCCGACATGGAAAAGATCAAGCGGCCTCCACGCAAGGATCACCATCATCGCGACAGACAGGCTGGTCAAGGGATCGCTTCGCTCGTCGTACAGACGTGCGCCAAGCAATACAGCGCTCATAACGGCGGAGCGAAGGACAGGTGCTTCAAAGTTAAGCAATCTGCAGTATAGCGCCAGAGCGGCCACGACAACAATAAACCTCAGTCTTGGCGGCATGCCGGCCGCTGCGAGCAAATAGAGCAACGCCCCCGCGAGGATGCTGACATGCAGGCCGGATACCGATAAAACATGGGTGATGCCTGTAGCCCGAAAACTCCCCTCGACCTCATCCCCAAGCCCGCCGCGGTCGCCCCAGAGAAGGGCGCGGATCAGTTCGCTCCCCTCCCCTATCGCTTTATCATACAAGTCCCCGAGCCAGATTCTTGCCCGCAGCCAGGGATCCGAGGCGATCTTCTGATCAACCGGCGTAAGCATGAGGTCCTTTGCGCCGCTGACACCCAGGGTGATGCCTCTTTGCAAAAGATACAGCCTGAAGTTAAAGCCCTGGGGATTCTGTCTGCCCAAAGGGTGGTAAACCGAAGCCGTCATATTGATACGCTGTCCGTCCAGCGGGAGCGGCGCATCCTTGGAAGGGTAGTAAGTCCAATAGGCAGACTTGATATGGTACCTCTTCGCTTGCTCATCTTCAATTTCCACATCACGCAGCAAAGCCTTGACACGTCCGTCATCCTCCCGGCGTTCCGCTAACCCCGCAACCGCAGCGCTTATATGATACTTGCCTTCAGGCGGAAGGACGGGGTTGACGGCCGCCTGAGCGCGAGCCATCCCGGAGAAAAATAGCAAGAAACACAGCCCAAGCAATAGAGGCTTTCGACTGGACAATAAAAATACCACAAGCAAGACTGAGGATGTCAGCCCCGCCGCAGGCAATACAAACGATAGCCCCATCCCATATCCGCCGGCAAAAGTCCCCAACGCAAAACTTAAAGCCAGACAAACAAGAGGCCTTTGGATATAAAAAGCCCTTTGGCTCACAAACCAAGCC
>WARP01006209.1_pt1 | contig 14419 bp, 27 predicted proteins | sample 4769151 | NCBI WGS metagenome assembly WARP01 (sample SAMN08893023, study PRJNA449175) | gut metagenome | isolation source: rumen sample fed with dry roughage | host: cow | place: India: Nagpur | collected 2016 | reverse complement strand
GAGCTGAAGAAGACTGGATGCAGAAAACCCTCCCGGATTTTCCGGGAGGGCCTGTCGAATTGGAGATGCGTTGTCTATTTAAGTCGGGCGCTTGACGGCAAAAGAATGTTTGATTTCTTCATTGTCAGTGACCCAAAAGTAGGTATCGGACACGTCATTGAGGTCGCCAACCTTTGACCATTCTTGCTGTAATTCAGCAATCTTTTCGACGCACTTCGCATGGTCATCAATGATGACGATGTTGCTCTCGGCCAGCGTAATTCCATTATTGTAGTCAATGGTTTCCACAACGGCGTATTGTTCTTGGTTCATTATGCGGCCCTCGTTTCTCAAGTTAATTCTAAATCGCGGAGAGCCGCCAGATGTACTCTGAACCATTTGTGTTTAGCTGCATCGCGATGATTTCTTTGCTGCTGTCCTTATAGGTGCCTTCTTTGGCATCGAATACCATTTCGGCAAGCTCCTCGTAGTTGTTCGCTTTTTTCGTGGACTTGTCCAGGGTAGAATAGTGAACGATAAACGAGAGTCCCGGTTCGTCCCACTTGTGGGAGCCCATCCTCTGCATTGCGCTGTTGAGCATAGCGAGTAATGCAGTTTTGTACGTATTGCAGGGCTTACCTGCGTACACGGCAAGCTGTGCGATTTCACCGACTTTTACGGACGAAGCTGTGGCAAATGCGTCGATTACAATGTATTTTTTCATGCTGCTATCCTCGATTAAAAATTATTTGGATTCGGGCTCGGTCTCCATGACTCCTACGAACTCGGCCCCAAACTTGGTAGCGGCATCGGAAAAGAGATATACTCCTTCAAATTTCTTCTGTGCCTCTTTTGCGTCTTTCGCCACGAAGAATATTTCGGAACGGAAAGTGATACGGTAACGCGGCAGGGCGCACACTGTAGACGTGACCTCCCGCAGAACATCCTTGAAGTTATCGGGATTCAGGGTGGTATCGTGTATGATACGGTCAGTCATCATAGCGCAGATGATGGCCAGGCGTTCCTTCTTTTCGTTGTCGGATACAGGCATCGAGATGAGCTCGATTACCTGCCCTACCGAGAGGTTCTTTTCCAGTACGTGCAGGACAGCCAGCGTCTTCAACTTCTCATCGGTTGCGGAGACCATTTCTTCAACGCTTACCTCGTTAAGCCAGGTCAGCGCAGGGGAACTCGGCTTTATCACCTTCGTGTCTACGAGGAATGATTGGATTTCGGCTATGCTTCTAGTGGTCTTGGCTATTATGATTCTCCTGGTGGCTTTGTTTCATCGGAAGGGTCGCCACTCCCGTATTCTCCCACCCGGCCCCGTTAATTACGGTGAACCGGAGTGTCCTGAAACGGTTCCGTCCCAACCCGGGCGGAGCACATGTTCTCCTCTGAACAACAGGAAACCCTCCCGGAGTTTCCGGGAGGGCAGGGTGATGATGCGGGGAATGTCTTACAGCTAGCTTGCCGAAACTGCTATTTTTCGCGTGTACGTATGGCCGCCACTGTGGTGACTGATATACAAGGTGTCAGCATTGACGTTGACCAATTCCTCGGCCATCTTCTCTGCGGTCTTGCGCAAGTCCGACTCAGTTGCACTCTGCGCCGATATGTACTTGAACGCGCCTTCTGCGTGCTTGCCGTTACGGTCGGATTCCCATCGGGAAAAGAGAATCCTACGGCCTTTGTGTTTCAGTTCAACCAGTATTTTAAAAATTTTTTCTTTCATTATGCCTCCTTGGCCGGATGAATCACGTCCTTGTGCGTCATGCCGAACAGCATCGCCTGTTCAGAAATCACATAACCATTATTGGCCAGCTCCTTGACCTTGTTTTCCATTTCGGCCAGGTCTTCGGTCTCAAGAATGTCATCGCCGTAAGGAAGATGGAACCTCGCCCTGTTGTATTGCAGGACAAGATGTATTTCGCAAGGGCTCGCGTCGGAATTACAAAATTTTATCGAATACTGCGCCATGTCCGCGATGCCGCTGACCAGGTTGTTCTTGTGAAGTCCGGGATAAGATTTCTGGATGGTCTGTACAGCTTCAGTGACTTTCATTGGATTCCTCCGTAGCTTCCTGCTTGGCGGGGTCATCGGCCTTCTTGGTCTCCGCGCCGCGGATGTCGTCGGCGCCTTTCTCCGGGTCGGTAAACCAGCCCTTGGGGAGTATCTTCTCGCCATGCTTGCTGATGTACGAGAGGATGTCCGACATGGCCTGCATCTGCGTGCGGTTGAAGTACGTGATGAGCTTGCCGTCCATGTCGTACCAGGATGCCAGCAAGGTGTGCTTCTGCACGTTGACGTTGAGTTCGAGCTGGATTCGGCCTTCGCTGCCAATATGACGGGTAAACGTGCCCTTCTCGTACTTGCCGAAACCGAAGAAACCGCCCTCGACGGTCATCTTGGTATAATCTACCTGAAATGTTCTCTGTTCTGCCATAGTGGACTCCTGTCGGTACTTGACGGGTCGCCCCGCCCGTACTCTCCCATCCGACCCCGTAAAATACGGTGGTGGAGATTTCGATTTTAAACCAAGCGAAAAATAGAAAAACCTCCCAGAAGTTCTGGGAGGCTCAGTCAGTTAATATTCACAACCCGATTGAAATCCGGGCTACAAGCTCCTCTTGCTTGCCCCGTCAATTCGTGTTGCTACACGGTTTCATTTCTCGATGGCTACAAAATTGTAGCCGTTGCCGATAAAGTCAGCCTTCTTCGGAGTTTTACCGACATAGTAAATCAAGGTTATGCCTTTCATCTCCGAGTTCGCGGCGATATAGCAGGACCCTTCGTAGTGGAACAAGGTGTCGCCCGTGAAGATGGAAGTTACCGTGATGGTTCTTTCCAGGTCTCCCCAGTCGGATTCCATGTTTTTCGTAAATTTCGTGCAGGAGTTGCATCCGGTGAATCCGATGCAGGCCGCAACGAGGACAAGAAGTGTTACGATTTTTTTCATTTTTGCTCCTTTTGTTTTTACACTCATTAAACTATTCTTTTTTCTCTGTGTGCTTGCAATCAGGGCACGCGAACATCGTTCCAGTGTCCTTCATGATGTAGTTATGGCAATTCGGGCATACCTTGTACCGCGTGCCGCCATTGGCCGATTCTACGTATTCCTCATCAAGCGAGCACAAGTCTTCAAAATTGGGAACGTCATCATCGCCCTTGCGACGGATGTCAGTGATTTCCCCGGTTTGCAGGTTGAACTTGCAAGTGGATTCGATTTCCGTGCCGCCGTCCCACACCGACGTGAACACGCCTTCCTGAAAATACGTGGTCTCCTTCGACGTAGCTTCCCTGTACTTATCCTGTACGGCCTTGTCGATTGCGAGCCGAAGTTCAGGATTGATGGGACGGAAGTATTCGTTGCCGCGTTCGTCAAACGGAAGTATCACGTTCATCCCGGCCGGGCCCTGCACGAGGTTAATGCCCGCGACCTGGTACTGGTGGTCAACGATTACGCTCGCAAGACCCTTGATGGTGCACCCGTCCACAAACGGCTGGTCGGTAAGGGTGAGGGCTACATCGGTTACGCTAATCTTCTTCTCTGCCATATACGCTCCTATTGGGTTCATATATCCAGTCGGGTGCCCCAGCTCAGCCTACCCGACCCCGTACTTTACGGTGGCAAAGATTGCCGTCGTCGAAACCAGGACATCTCGAGTCTGAAGCTCCAGTGCTCCTCCGAAGCTACAGCAAAATACGGAAAACCTCCCGGAAAATCCGGGAGGTTTGAGGATGGATGAGGATTGAATGAGTTTCTGTCAAAGTTCGTCGGACGTGTCGCCCTTTGCGCCTTCGTCATATACGTCGGAGCAGACATCGGCAAGCTCATGGGAGATTTTGTTGTACTTGTCCCTGCCAACTACATCTACCAAAATTTCTTTCATGCGCCCGGCCGCGCACGCCATTGTCGCCATTTTTGATGCCATGATGCGTCTCCCTAATTTTCCGGGCAGATTTCTTCCGAAAGTTCTTCCCGGAGTTCCTTGATAGTTTCCTTGGCTTCGACATAGAGCGGACGGATGTTGATGAAGTGCCCGCGGTAGGTCCTGTACAGGTACAGCATTTCCTTCAGGTGGGCTTGCAGGGCCTCCTTCGTGGAGTAGGGGTCATTCACGGCGGCTTCGGCAGCCTTGACGCTGGCTTCTTCCTCTACCGGAATAGCGGTGCCGTAATCGGGCTGCACGCGGTAGTCCCACGTGGTAAGGCGGCCATCCTCTTCACGGATGCTAAAGTCCAGCTCGGTGGGACTCATGAGGGTTATCCAACTGCCGCGAGTGGGGTGCTTGAAGTCCTTGTCGGACTTGGAAGCTATCAGCTTCCTGCGATTGATGGTAAGACCGCCCACAAGGGCCTTAGTGATTTCCAGTATGTGTTCTGCCGTATTCTTCATGTGCAAAGGGTCGCCCATCCCGTATTCTCCCGACCCGACCCCGGAAAATACGGTGATTCCGGGAGAGGTCGTCTTCGAGATTCCTGTCGAGGCGCCTTCAGACAAAAAAGGAGGCCCTCCCGGTTTGGGAGGGCCTCTCGGTTCACCTTATGTCGAAATTTAGTCGATTGTACCGCCGTCTACGCAGTTGCTGTCGCTCAAGCGGAGTTCATGGTTTTCGTCGTCTCCGAAGTAGGCATACATGTATTCTCCGGTTATGCCGCCCCAGTCGGAACACTCGTCAGCGCCAAGGACGATATGGGCGTTGTACTTTTTCAGAAGTGCCTTTAGTTCGTTCTTGAACTGAACCTGCGCAGTTTCCGCTGGGCCGCGAGCCGGAGTCCCATCCACGACCTTCGGGGCGTAGCCACGGGGATACCATCCGGTGCACTCAACGAAGTCGTGCAGCGTCGGGTAGACCTTGAACTTCCTGGTCTCGTCTGCGACAAAGCTATCCTTTCCCGGCGCGGTGCGCTTCATGGTATATTCCATTTCCACGAACATACCCTGCCCGTTCTCGTAGATGGCGTAGGCGTTAGCGCCACCATCCCACGTTCCCACCATGCTGTCGTACTCGTTGTCGAAGAAGCCGAGCTTTTTCACCTCTGCCATGAGGTCGCTTGCGTTCTTCTCCGTTGCCGTCTCCGCAAGGCGGTTGAGTTCTGCGATTACCGCCTCTCTGTCAAATGTTTTCTCTGCCATAGTAAGCTCCTTTATTCATCATGTCGCCGTTCCCGTGCACGCCCGGCCCGACCCCGGAAAATCCGGTAGGCCGCTTCCCCAGTCAGTGCAGGCCGAATATCGCCTGCTCGCATTCCGCCTTGGAGAGCTTGAACTCCTGCGGCTTGTCCTGGTTGTCGTTCCTGAACACGAACATCCCGGATTCTTCCCGCACGACCGTGCACTCCTCCCCGTCACAGCAGGCGTATGCGGTCTCCCCGTTATCAAGGTCGTAGTAGTCGGAGCTGTCATCATCGTCATCCTCGATGCTCTTTACGATGACGTGCCCCGCCGCAGTGGTGGCCTTGCCGAACTTGCCTCCGATACTGGAGTAGAGTACCGCAAGCGAGATGCCTACCTTGGAGCCCGGTTTCAACATGGTGTATTCAGACATAAGTTACCTCGCCCTATCTGTCGCCCTGCCCGTATTCTCCCACCCGACCCCGTAACGTTACGGTGAACAAGGACCATCCAGCGGGCAAGGCGCCTTCACCAGGTTCACCCGGGAGTTGGAGACAAAAAAAGAAGACCCTCCCGTTACGGGAGGGCCTCCTTGCGGCAGGAAAAAATATTTTTTTTACGAGTCGAGCAGCTCGCCAATGCGGTTTGCCAGCTCCTCATACCCGCAGTACATGTTCCCGCAACGGATGTCGTTCGGGTCACTGGAAACCCTGCGGTACATGATGTGGGTGTACCAGTTCGGTTCGTAACGGACATCCCCGGCGTACAAGTAGACGCTCTTCGTTCCCTTGGTGAAGTCACAGCTGAACGTGAATCCCGTGCCGGAGATGGTCGCCTTTGCACCGAGACGGGCCGCGAGCGCGGAAAGTTCCCTGCGGACGACCGGCATGAAGTGCTTGCGGAAGAAGTTCAGGTTGGGATAGTCCCCGGCGCAGTCGGCCGGAACGTCGCAACTGTTGAAATCGTAGTCCTTGAAATCCTGTACGCTTTTTACTTTCTTGTTTGACATAGTGTTACCTCTTGCCTGCGTGTCGCCAGCCCGTACTCTCCCCGACCCGACCCCGTACTTTACGGTGGAACAGGGCCGCTCGACGCCAGGCGATTCCGGGAACCTGCTTGAGGAGCTGCTCCGAAACTGGAAAGGGCCCTTCCCTTACGGGAAAGGCCCCTATCGAAGCAAACCAGTGTCTTAGTCTTCGGGAGTGAGGGAACTCACCGTCGCCTCCACGCCCGTAGGCGGCAGGGTCAGGTACTCCCTCTCCATCTTCTCCCTTGCGGCCTCCATAGCCTCGTCTTCGTTATTCGCTTCTACGCTAGTAACGATGTCTATCGTCACCTCGCCAACTACGTTATATACCATACGGAACCTCTCTGTTCAACGGGAACGTCCCCGTACCTTCCCGGTCGGCTCCCCTTTCGGCTTCCGACCCGGCCCCGGAAAACCCGGTAGGGCAATACGGGATGTCCCTCTACATGAATGGCCTTCCTTGCGGAAGACCATCCTGGATGTCCCATCCCAAAAATTTTGCGGTCATCGCAATCGCGGGTCTTTCGACTGGAGGCTCTCGGCCGCCTTCCCGGCGGCATCGTCCACGCGGTCTCCCGCGCCGCTCATGGCCTCCTTGGCCGACTCCACCACGCGGTCCTTCACGGCGACCGCCTTCTCGCTCGCGGCCTCGGCAGTGCCCTTGGCGGCCTCGACGGCCACCTCGGCGACTCCGGCAGCGGCATCCGCCGCCAGCGACACGGCCAGCTTGCCCGCGCTGTGCGCGGTGTCCTTGGCCGCGGCCTTGGTGTCCTCGCCGCATCCCACGAAGGACATGGCGAAGGCGAGCACGATAAGCAGGATAATCTTTTTCATTTCGCGTACTCCTTTGTTGGTTGTCAAGGGTGCCGTAACTCGCGGCTACCCCTCGGGTCTGCCCCTGCGGGTTTTCCCGGCTCCCCTTTGGATATTCCGGTCAGGTTCCCGTTCGGCTCCCCACCCGACCCCGTAAATTCCGGTGATTCCGGGAAAGGTCGTCTTCCAGCTCATCTGAAGGCGCTTCACCCGGGTACCCCAGTCTGACTGGATTGCAATATAACAAAAACCAGTTGAACGGACAACTGGTTAATTGTAAAATAAAGAAAACCTCCCGGATTGCTCCGGGAGGCCGTCGGCAGGTAGAAAAACCTATCCCTTGGCGATTTCGGAAAGTTCCTTTTCCATGTCGCCGCGCTGGAACTCCTCGACCCAGCCCCGAATCATCGGGACGGTGAGGTTTATCTGCAACATGTTGGGAATGTCGAGAAGCTGGAACGACATCATCTGCGTCGTTATCGCGGTAAAGTACATGCTGCTGTAGCACATGCCCATGTACACGGGGAAGAAATTTCCGTCATCCTTGTGACGTTCGTACATCGCCTGGACGAGTTCCTTGTTGCGCCTGATGGAAAGGTTGGACGAGTCGAGCATCGGCTTCACCATGTCCTTGAACATTTCCTTTGCACGCATGTAATCTTTTTCCATCGACTCAAGGACTTCGCCCTTGTTCGCGTTGAACTCCTCGTCGCTGATGTTCTCGCCTTGCATGTTCATAATCTACCTTGCCTTTACGGGAAACATTTCCCGTATCTTCTCGGTCGCCCTGCCCGTGTCCCCCGACCCGGCCCCGTAAGGCACGGTGGAGACCGGCCGCCGTAGGCGGAGACTCTCCTTCCCGGGACCTGAAGAAAGGCCCCCCGGATTGCTCCGGGAGGCCCGCCCTCTCTACGATGGTGGCTACTACCATCGTCGGAAGATTGTCTTGACGAACGCGGCATAGAAGGTGACGAAGACCACCAGCCAGCCCACGCAGAGCTCAACGAGGTCGTGCATGGGAGGGAGCGTACCGCCAATGGCGCCTTTCACGGCAATCCCCGTCAGCGCCAAGAGCAGGACGCAGATTGCGTTGAGGATAATCATAAGAAGAACCTTAATCATGGGTCGTTTCTCCGTTGTTCCCGCTTTCGTGGGCAAGCGGTTCGCCCTTTGAAAAATTTGTCGCTTCGCCCGTAGTCTCCGACCCGACCCCGTCCCCCACGGAGCCTGCGTACTCGGCCGCGAGCGCTGCCGCACGCCTGCGAGCCAGCGCCAGCTCGGGTTCCCCCTTGCCGCTGTACTCGCCTGCGAGCCACTCGGTTACCACCTGCTCGCGGATGGAGCAGCGGACCTCCAGACGTTCTCCAGAGTCCTCATCCCCGTCCTCATCGGCGTACTTGCCGTAAGGGAGGTTCTCGTCCAGCATCCTGTCAAGGACGGCTTCCGCGAGGTCTTCCTCGGAAAGGCCGGGATTGTCGGACTGAACGTCCACAAGCGTCTCCTCAAAGCCCTGATTGCACGCTAGGCAAGTCAGTTCGTTGCGTTCAATGCTTTCCTTGAGTTCTTCTAGGGTCATGATATGGTGGCTCCTTTACACGCTCTCGGTCGCCCGCCCCGAATCCGCCCACCCGACCCCGTAAAATACGGTGTGTTACGGGATGTCGACGCGCATCCTGGTGAAGGCCGGCCTTGAGCTGCTCGGGAAAATAATGAAAAAGGCCCCTCCCAGTACGGGAGAGGCCTTCGTTCAGGCAGGATATTTAATTTCTCGAGGGACTCAGCCCATGACGAACGGCTCGGCTTTGACCTCGATAATATCGTCGATGTCGCAGGCCGTGTAGTCAGTGATACATTCCGCAAGGACCTTGGCGATATGGTCATTCCCTGTTCTACGTTCTGAGGCCATCTTGATGAAATCGTCCCTGTCAGACGCCTTCGAGAAGGGCCGGGAAAGAATATCTTCCGCCTTGTCACCCTTCCATTTGGAGAGCATGACCATAATCCTGGCCTGGAAAGTCCCGGGCATCCGCGCTTCATCGACGACTGCCCGCCGGGCACGCCGGGCATATGCCCTGTCCACCTCGACGCGCATCTTCTCGGCCCATTTCTCGTCAAATTCTTCTTCGGAGATGTCACGGTTTCCATCGCACAGCCACAGACTGAATTTCTTCTCGTCGATGCGATGAGTGATACCGACACGCATGCCTCCGAAGAACACGTCTGCCTCCCAGCTAGAAGATATTCCGTTCTTGGCTGGCCAGTAATGCAGTTTCACGATAGCATCGGAATACTTGCGAGCATACGCGGCGAACCGCGAAACTTCCTTCGTGATGGACGGGTACGTCTCGGCCTTGGCGCTGTACTTGTCACCCCGAATGTCGGAGATGATGTTTGCCAGGTGCTCGTTCAACTTGTAACCCGGATACTGCTTCTCAAGATACTCGTAGAACTTGCCAACGTCCGTCTTCAACTGCGCGTATGAGTCATACGGCTTTTTCTTGTTTTCACCGATGACCACCGAAAAATTTTCAACTTTCTGTAGCATATTTTTACCTGCCTTGTTCATGTTACACAGGTCGCAATCCCGGACCTTCCTGGACCCGACCCCGTGTCTCCCGGTAATTATCCGTGGTACCCGCCAGTGCGACCGAAGGAAATGGAATACGGGGAACGGATGAGAGTAGAGTGGTTGGACATGTTTCACCTCCGGTTATTGTGTTGGTCAGTTCGGGTTCCTCCCGTCGAGTTTGCCGCCCTTCCCCAACCCGACCCCGTATTTTCCGGTGACATATGCCGCAGTCGTCGCCGAGCTCTGACGCACGAGTCCCTCATCGACGTACCCGGGGTTCACCGGGAAGTTCCGGGATGAAGAAAGGCTCCCTTGCGCAGGGAGCCCTAAGAATAAGGAGATATTTGTACGTGCCATTAAATATAGTAAAATCTAAGCCGAATGTCAATAGCATTTCCCGTAAAACAATGTAAACATTTCGTATCCTACCCCGTGTTTCCAGGTGACGGAGACCCCCTCGAACCTGACCCGGGCCGCCATCGACCGACGGTCATCTGAAGTGCCCGCCCACGGTCATCGCCCCATCCGACCCCGTAAAGTCCGGTAAGGGCTCAAACGGCAGCCCGGCGCCTGGTACTGGCGGACCCGGGATGCTTGAGTGAAAACAAAAAAGTCCCCCGGATTTCTCCGGGAGACCAAGGCAGGAAGGAAAATTTTGTCTATGTCAATGCGCCACTATGGGTCCTATCATATTCTTTAATCTTGCGTTTCAGTTCTCGTAAGTCTTTGGCCATGCATTTTACCACGAGCTTATATGCGCGATATTCAGCAATAGATTCCTGTTGTTCATCGGTATAGCAAGACGGGTGTATCGGGCCGATGTTCCGAACATCTTGCTTCGAGTATAGCAAGCCATTTTCATAGATATGAAATTTTTCTAATGCCTCCGCATATTGCGTTCTTAATCCTGCCGTTGCCATAAGTCCTCCGTTAATGAAAAATCTTTAAGCTGAGAGCGCGGTCTTCGTGGATTCGAAAATATCGGGGCAACGCCTGCACATGGAACTGAACCCGGTCCGGCTGACGATGATGTGGTCGATTACCGTAATTTCGAGAATTTTTCCAGCAGTGCAGAGTGTCCTGGTGAGGGCCCAGTCCTTATCGCTCGGCTCGTTCAGGCCGCTCGGGTGATTGTGCACGAAAATCACGTTCTTCGCGTTGTTCTTTATGGCGGTACGGAAGGCCTCCCTTGCGCCCACCACGACGTTCGACAGCGTGCCCTTCGTGGTCTCGTCGATGGAGATGATTCCGTTGCTCGCGTCGAGCGACACGGCAAGGAAGTGTTCCTGTGTCCTGTACTTCATGTCGGCCACGTGAGGAATCAGGTCCTCGGGCTGGTACACCCTGCGGACGGAGCCGCCTATCGGATAGCGTGCGCTAAGCTCGCAGCAGGCGATAATCTTGTTTGCCGTGGACTCCCCGACCCCCTTGATGGTCATCAGTTCCTCAACGCTCGGGATGGAGCTGCAACGGGAAAGAAATTCGGACACGTTGCTGCCCAGTTCCCCGTTGCCCAGTATGCACGAAAAAATTTCTTCTGTCGTCATGTGTTACCTGCCTTGTACCTATGGGGTCGCCTCGCCCGTACTCCCCCACCCGACCCCGGATTCCCCGGTGCGGCCGACGGCCACCGGGCGGACCCGGAAAGGCCCCGGGAAGACCCCGGGGCACTGCGGGAACTGCCGTCCCCTTGGTCTAGCCCTCCGCACCCTTGGAGAGCACCTCAAAGTTGTCGCGGTCGGGCTGGATTGCGATACCGCCCCAAGAGCCGAACGCCTGACCGCTGGAGTCTATGTGCTCAACCACGCCCTCCTTTCCCGTATAGTGCGGTTCGCCCACCATCTCCACGATACGGATTTTCCAACCCACCTTTATTTCTTTTCCTGCGTGTTCGTTGATTGCCGCCATTCTGTACCTGCCTTGTGTTAGGGTTCAACTTAAAATATAATTTCGCTCGGCTCGGCTGTCGCCCGTGCCACCCCGTAAAATCCGGTGAGGCCTGGGATGTCCGGGAAGACGCCGGGATGTCCCTGGAGAAAACAAAAAAGCCACGGGTCGCCCCGTGGCAGGTTCTCGCAGGTATAAGTTCTACTGGCGGTTTTCCTCGGGATTTTCCTCCGGTGTTTCCTCCGGTGTCTCCTCGGGGGTTTCCTCGGGGGTTTCCTCGGACCCGTCGCCATCCTCGCTCACCATCTCCTCGGGAGTCTCATCGGGGTTTCCGTCGTCTCCCTCGGGAGGGTTGTCTTCCTCGGGTTCAGGTTCGGGCCTGCGCTGGATGCTGACCATTATGCCCCTGAGAGCTCCGGGATTCGTGACCATGCCGAAGAGGGTGAGCACGAAAGTCGCGAGCACCACGCCCCAGCAGAGGATGAGTTCGATTGCGGTGTCGGTGGCCACGCTGCCGCCGTGGGCGAGAGCGTAGATGTTGGTCGCGGTCATCGCGACGAGACCGACCGTGAACGCACAGATGATGATGTGGCACAAAGTCTTTTTCATTTTTTAACCTGCCTATGGTTTTCCCGAGGACACCCTCGGCTCAATATACTTGTCGCCTTGCCCGTAGTTTCCCACCCGACCCCGTAATTTCCGGTGACAAACGTACCCGGGCCGCCTTCCTGAAGACCCGCCAGTGCACGCGAAAAGGCCCCCGGGTTGCCCCGGGAGCCCTGTGTCTCCTCTCAACGGAGTTACTTGTATTCGTCCATCAGCGCTTCGTGCATGGCGGGGAGCAGCGGCTTGATTTCCTCCTCCGTCATCTCGTCGGGCTTGGAAAATCCGACAGTCGGACTGCGCAGGTCAATCTCCCAGCCATCCGGCTGGCGCTTGACCATGAAGTTGCAGAATTTCTTGGTCGCGAGATGAATCACCTTCACGCAGTCCATCCCTTCGCGGAACGGGAACTTCTGCAAGCTGAAAGTTTTTTCTTTTTTCTGTTCTTGTTCGGTCTGTGCCATTTTTACCTGCCTTGTTTGGTTGTTGGTTGGTACTGGTTGCGTCGCCTCGCCCGTAGTCTCCCACCCGGCCCCGGTTTTCCCGGTGCTACTCCGGCGGGAAGCAGCCGAGCCACTCGATGTCCAGCGACGCGAAAATGAAAAATAAAGCGGCGACCGCCATCGCGACTATCACGAACAGACAGCCCGAGCAGCAGGAACCTCTCCTGTAAAAATTATTTTTCATGCCGTCTCCTTTGCGGGATTCCCCGCAGTCTCCCCGTAAACGAACGAAAAAATGCTGGAGGCCCCGGAAAATCCGGGAGCACTCCGTGCCATGCAGGCTCGTTATCCGGCGGGATGGTCCTCGCACCAGTCGCGGAAAAGGCTCTGATGTCTGGAAGTCGAGCTGGAATAGTTGTAGAAGTCGATGGAACTGCTGCCCGCCTGCATGGAGACGATGGTGTTGTAGCTCTGCAAGCACACGATGTTGTTCGCAGTGTCCTTGACCACCCATGCGTTCTTGCTTCCGAAGCGTTCAATCAGCTCGAACTTGGGCGCCTGGTGGCCCTCCTCGAGGTGTTCCTCGTAGTGCTCCGTGTCCGGAGACCCGCAGTACGAACGGGAAGCCGAGCCCAACGGGCGACCGCCATAGTTCAGCTTTTCAAGTTTTTTAGCCATGTCTACCTGCCTTTTTGCCGAGGGAACATCCCCCCGTACACAAATATAGTCAACTCCCCCGTCCGTCGCCCACCCGACCCCGGGCTTCCCGGTGCCCACGGCACGCCCCTGTCGACGCCGGTCTCTGACCGGCTGGTCCAGGGTCCCGTCAGGAGGCCTCCGACCCGGCCCCGTACACGGGGGTAGAGGGGCCGACCCTGGAGTGCGCCGGGATGGTCCGGGAACGACGAAGGGGCGGCACCCGTCGGCACCGCCCCCTTGCCACTTGGCCACCGACTCCGGTTGTCAGCGGCCGTGCGAACGCGTTCATAAATGCTTCTTCATGTGTGCCTCCCACCGCTCAATGAATGCCTGCTCCTCGGAACGGCGCCTGTCCTCGGGGATGCTTTTCAACTGATTATAAAATTCGGTAAGTTCTTTCTCTGCGAGCATTACAATCCTGCCTTTGGTTTAAATTCCTGTCGCTACGCCTCTGTTCCCCCACCCGACCCCGGTCGAAGGGGTAAGCCCTCCAGGAAAGTCCGGGNNATAGCCTCCGGTCCTGAAGAACATATCAGACTTGATGGACATGATAGACTTGACTCCGATGTTGAGCATAGGAAAACCTCCCTGTTTGTTGTTCTTTCCTGGTCCCAGTCGCTTCTGCGTGCACTGTTTTAAAAGCTCGACGGCATCCTTCGGCGATGTCTCCAGTCCTTCCCCAGCGGCTCGACGGTCATCTCGTGCGACGACGCGCGGCCCGCACTGGGTGGTGCTGGTGAAACGTCGAGTTCTCAAGCGAGCCTCTCGACGAACAGCCCAGCGAGCGCAGCGACTCCAGCGGCGCCGTGGATGGCGAAGAGTACACGGGAAACCATGCGGGCGGTCCTGTCGTCGTGTCTTGTCATCGGTGCAGCCTCCGGGATACGGGGCGGGCAACGGCGCCCGCCTCTCATCCTGTGGGTCGGGTCCGCCTCTGGTCCCCCACCCGACCCCGGTGTTCCCGGTGGGGACCGGACTGGCAGCCTCGCTTCACTGTCGATGACATCGCCGACAGCGACGAGCCGGTCGTCGGGGGCCGTCGCACGTGGGTGACCTTTGGTCGCCAACCCGACCCCGGTGTTTACGGTAGTTAGCGGAACCCTGAGTCTCATCCTGATGACATGCGGGCAGTGGCCGGCGTCGCTCTGAGGGGTGACCTTAAGGGCACATATGGGCAGGTATTTTGCAAGGCGTTAGCCGCCCTCCCCGGATTCTCCCGTACTTTCCTAGTGGAACATCCCGTACTCTCCCAGGCCTCTCCCTGGGCACATCCCGTACTC
>WARP01001789.1_pt2 | contig 14427 bp, 9 predicted proteins | sample 4769151 | NCBI WGS metagenome assembly WARP01 (sample SAMN08893023, study PRJNA449175) | gut metagenome | isolation source: rumen sample fed with dry roughage | host: cow | place: India: Nagpur | collected 2016 | reverse complement strand
CGCCAAACGCAACTCTCGACGCAACTCTCATGCTTATTCCTCACTTGGAAACAAGGTCTCAAATAAAGGCACCCCACCATATCTACCATCCAAGTATGCTTTATCGATCTTTCTATCATTGCGTTCGTTGAACTCTTCAAGTGAATAGAGAATTGATTCACTCTTCCTCTTCTCTACGAACCAGATCTCGTCTCTTCTCAGAAGGTCCAAATCCAGCAACCTTGATTCATGAGAGGTCACTATAACCTGGATTGGATATTTTTCTAGATGTGCAAGGACACTTTGCACGAATCTATAGCTCAGTTGAGGATGCAGACACCTATCAAGTTCATCAATAACAAACACTTTGGGGTCCGTAGCAAGCAAAATCTCAGCAAGGTCCATTATTCTGATGGTTCCATCAGACTCCTCTCCTATAGAATACATTTGCCCATCAGAATGCTCAAAGAATAGTTTCTTTATTTTTATATCTTCTTCATCTCGCTTTTGGGCAAAACATATAAAACTATCAGCATCCCTAATGATCATAGCTAATTCTTTCACCTTATCATCTTTCGCAAATATGTGATGTATCTCTTGCTTTGCATTTTCGAGGGCCTGATTCAAGTGCGGAAGCAAATCAACATTCTGTATCTCTCTCTTTACAATGCCCTGAATATTTGTATCAAATTTCTTGAGCAAGGATGCCAGCTCCCCGAGTTTCTCATCTATGAGATACCGATCTCCACTTGTAATTGGTTCGAAGGGCTTGCTTGCATTGAAAGAATTTGAATACCATTTGAATACTTCTCCCAGAAGTGCCAAGTCCGGGAAATCTTTATAGAGCTCCTTCTTTCCTGTATTCATCATCGAAAGCAAGAGAGTGCTTTGATCTTTTCTCAAGTCGTCCGCATACATAGTAAAACGTTGTTTTGAAGGGGCTGGCAAAGCCCATTCTATCTCAGTCTTTCCAGAGACCAAATCACGGACAAATATCGGTTTCTCATCCCCATGCATATCGAGCTGAATCAACCATTCTGACCTAAAAGAGCCTTCTGAGAGTATCGCCTCAAATCCATATGAGTAGAAAATATTATTGATCACTATGATAGTTTCGAAATAAGAATTCCTCTTGGCATTGGTCTCATGTGTTCTGCAATAGCTCTGAAAACAACTTTTAGGCAATTTTCCTTTCTCTATTGCATAGTCCATGAAAGCCATGGCTTTAATGAGGTTGGTCTTCCCCGATGCATTGGCGCCAAATAGCGTAGCAAATTTAAGGATGCTTTTATCTTGTACTTGCATTACTCTGCCTTGATGTGCACGTGTCTTCCCAACAAACAAATTGAATTCTTGACGACTGCCGAATGATAGATAGTTGTCTACAATAAACTGTACAAGCATAATTTTGCCTCTTTATCGATTTTTTCGATTTATATACTGTATTATACCTCAATATTTCAAGATTGTATGGATATATTCATTCTATCTTCGATTATTTCGATTATTAGAAATACCATCACCTAACAGATGGCAAGTAGATTGTTTGCCATCCCATAATGAATCTTCCCCAGACCATGGTTACGTTGCCTTATTGCCTTCATGCAGCAAAGGATGTTCTTAGCTGATATATTCAAACTCCTGGAACAAGATCGTTACAGTCAGAGTAGAGTTGAACATCAGAGTCTGGACACCGTCTCTGTTTGGCAGCGCTTGCATCCATCCGGACAGGAATACTCTTTTCGAGGTTGCATACCCTGTCCTTTCAGGAGGATATCATGAAATCAAGAACCTTGGTTCTCGTACTACCTGCAGCGTTGTCCCTGATTGCCGCGTGCACATTGACCGAGCCAAATAGCCGCAGCATGCAAGGGTCCTATGTTTTATCATGAGAGAACCTTTTTCTCGGGATCACACAGCGTTGAATTACCCATTTGGCGATTTTGGCTTGAGGATTGGAAGCGGTTCCCAGGTGATGAAGGGCAATACGTCAAAGACATTTTGCTCTTTTGGGTAGCGTTGCCAGCCTCGGTGCAAGGTGTCATGTTCTGCTATGATACCGATTATATCCTACTCAAGCAGGCGACTGCGAACCCCTTTTGGATTGTATATCATGATGGGAAGGCCTGCTTCGTGGATGGCATGGAGCATCTATAACGTCTCTGCTCTCCACACAAGGTGACCACAAAGTTTTTCTTCTCCCTGGAATATTGGGGTCTGGTCACATACAGGTCGATGTGAGTGGTATTCCCACCTCTCTTGATCGACCTCCTCGCGTTCTCTCTGGATGTTTACGGTCAATCCAATCGGCAAGGAAGTCTGATTGATCTCAAGCAGTGATGAACGGGCACGAGTTTTATATGAAAGGCCGGTTTCTTATACAAGACAATTTCCATTTCTCCCCAGTAATACCTTGGAATAGATGCTGATCTGGAAAGTTCACTGCCCGCTATCACATACACGTCAAAAGGCCCCACTGCAACAACGCAATCGCAATAAGCTCACCACGGTAGGCAAACCACCAATACTGAAGAGTGCAGATAAGGACTTGGATTTCGGTGTCCCTGTACCGGCTTATGAATACATAACTTCAGTAAAACGATTGGTAAGGAAGCATGAGTGAATACAAACGGTAATTCTCAAGCAGGCTGATTTTGGTGAAGCTTCAACGATAGATTTTTGTTGACAATCAAAGTATCCAATCTTACTATGATTGAAACTTGTAAAAGTTAAATATTTAACAAAAGGAAGGTAACAATGAAAAAGATTGTAGTTATGCTCGTTGTTTGCTCCATTCTGGGGTTCGGTTTGTTTGCACAAGGATCAAAGGAATCGGCTCCTGCTGGAGTATCTGGAACCGGTAAGTTGGTAATCTATACAACCAACTTTGATGAGGAATACAACCTCATTGTAGGTGGATTTGAGAAGAAATATCCGAATATCAAGGTTGAAGCCATTACAGGCGGTGCAGGAGAGCTTAAAACTAGAATTAAAGCAGAAGCTGCAAGCCCACAGGCAGATGTGATGTTCGGTGGCCTTATCTATTCAGATGCAATGTCGATGGGAGACTTTTTCGAAACTTACGTAGCCAAGAATAATGCTGCTTTCCCAGCAGAAATGCAAAATTCTACTGGAAAGCTCACTAATGGAACCATTCAGGTCGTCAACCTTTTTGTTAATAAGGCTGAAGCAAAGAAGCTGGGGGTCACCATTACCGGATATAAGGATTTGTTGAATCCAATCCTCAAGGGCAAAATCATCTCCGCCGATCCCGGTGCATCCTCCTCTGCATGGAATCAGCTTTCAACCATGTTGAGTTCCATGGGTGGATATGAGAGTAAAGAAGCATGGGACTATCTGGAAGCATTGGTCAAGAATCTCAATGGTGTCATGAGCAGCGGCTCTTCCGGCGCCTACAAGGGCGTGTTCAATGGAGAGTATGTCGTAGGAATCACCTATGAATCCCCGTGTCTTACCTATATTCAAGATGGATATGGCGACCTGGTGGAGATCGTCTATCCGGTTGAAGGAAGCAATGCCATCACCTTTGGCTCCGCTATCGTGAAGAATGCAAAGAATATGGATAATGCAAAGCTTTTCATGGATTGGATCGCCAGCGATGAAGGCCAGGCACTCTGGGCTACGTCAACGGTGCGCCCTGCGAACACGAATATTCCGATTACGAACTCAGTGCTGACCCCCACCAGCCAGATTCGATTGTCACCAAGGGACAACGAGTATCTTGCTAAAAACCAACAAGCAATTCTCAATCGTTGGAAAGAGCTCTGGGCGAAGCACAACTAAGCATCTTAAAAAGGGAATTACATGAGCGTCGATATCACCATTAGAAATGCAGTAAAGATTTATGGCAAGAATATTGTAATCCCTGATCTTTCGGTAGAAATCAAGAAGGGTGAGTTTTTCACCCTTCTTGGACCTTCAGGATGTGGAAAAACCACCCTGCTCCGAATGATTGCGGGTTTCAACAGCATCGAGGGCGGTGAGTTTTACTTTGGGGATAGGCTGGTGAATGATCTGAATCCGGCAAAGAGGAACATAGGGATGGTTTTTCAAAATTATGCCATCTTTCCCCATCTTACCGTGAGACAGAATGTAGCGTTTGGCTTGAGAACTAGAAAGCTTGAAGCAGAAGAGATTCGAGCCAGAACCGACGAGTTTCTCGAGCTCATGCAGATTTCAGAGTATGCGGAAAGACTACCGGAAAAACTATCGGGGGGACAGCAGCAGCGGGTTGCTCTTGCAAGAGCTTTAGTAATACAGCCGGATGTATTGCTGATGGACGAACCCCTGTCGAACCTGGACGCCAAACTTCGCGTAGAAATGAGAACGGTGATAAAAGAGATCCAAAACAAACTGAATATCACCACCATTTATGTCACTCACGACCAAGAAGAAGCCATGGCAGTCAGTGATAGGATCGCGGTGATGGATCGAGGTGTCATCCAGCAGATAGGGTCTCCAAAAGAGTTGTATCAACGGCCGGCCAATGCATTCGTTGCTGGATTCATCGGCAAGACCAATATGGTTGTGAGAACGCTGGTTCACGAGAATTCGAATTTCAAACTGAAGATGAGCGACACCTATGCAATCGATGTTCCGATAAAGCGCCTGCCCACACAGGAGACGGTACTGGTTTCAATACGCCCCGAAGATTTTCGCATAGTAAATGGAACGGAGGGGATTTCTGCAACAGTTGATGACAGTATTTTCCTTGGACTGATGACCAACTATTTTGTGACATTGGAAACCGGGGAACGAGCCGATATCATTCAAGAGTCCACCATCAACAGCATCTATAAAAAAGGTTCTACCATTCAATTGAAGATTAATGTGGAGAAAATCAATATATACGGTGGGAACGGGGAGAGAAATCTCCTGGTGGAGGAGTAAATGCAGTATTTGAAAAAGAAACGAACTCCACTTGAAATTTGGAATTTCATTGGGATTTCCATCCTGCTGCTCTATGTATTGTTCCTTGTCCAGCCCCTTTTCAACCTTCTCAAATCCTCGATAGTGGACAATGAGGGGGGCTTGACCCTGGAGCACTTCAGGAAGTTCTTCAGTCAAAAATATTACATCTCAACCCTTGCAAACAGCTTCAAGGTATCCATCGCCGTCACAACTTTTTCGTTACTGATAGGTGTGCCATTGGCGTATTTCTACAACCTGTACGAAATCAAGGGAAAGAAACCACTGGAAATATTGATTATCCTCTGTTCAATGTCAGCTCCCTTCATCGGAGCATATGCTTGGATACTCCTTCTGGGTCGGCAAGGATTGATCACTAAAGCCATTGAAGCGATTCTTCCTATCACGGTTCCGAGGATTTATGGTTTCAACGGCATAGTTCTCGTCTTGGTGACACGCCTGTTTCCCTTGGTATTCCTCTATGTTTCCGGTGCCTTGAAGTCGATTGACAACTCACTCCTTGAAGCATCTGAAAACCTTGGATGCAGTGGATTGAGCAGGTTCTTCAAAGTGGTCATGCCTCTGTGCATGCCCTCCATACTTGCAGCAGCACTTCTGGTGTTCATGCGCTCCATGGCCGATTTCGGCACTCCGCTCTTGATAGGTGAAGGCTACCGAACCTTCCCCGTGGAGATATACAATCAGTATGTTGGGGAAACCTCGGTTAACCACAACTTTGCAGCGGCTATCAGTGTGGTGGCAATCTTTATTACCGCCCTGGTGTTCTTTTTGCAGAAGTTCCTTGCCAACCACTATCGATTTTCGATCAACTCCCTGCATACCATTGAGCGGAAAAAGGTATATGGCGTTAAGAACTTCCTTATCCATCTCTACGCATATTTCTTGGTATTCATATCAATGCTTCCCCAGTTGTATCTCTTCTATATGTCGTTTCGGAACACATCATCCTCCGGGTCGGTTTTCACAAAAGGATTTTCTTTGAACAGTTACCGAATTGCATTGAGAAGAATGAGTTCAGCGATACCCAATACACTTTTCATTGGTGGGGTATCGGTTCTGGCGGTCTTGTTGCTGGCTGTTTTGGTCTCCTACCTTGTTGTCAGAAAAAGATCGGTGGTAACCAATACCATCGATACCATTTCCATGCTTCCTTATATCATTCCTGGATCGGTTGTAGGTATTGCGTTGGTTATTACCTTCAGCAAGCAACCCTTTGTCCTGACTGGCACGGCGGCTATCATGATCATTGCAATGATTATCAGGAGAATTCCCTACACCATACGGAGTTCTGTTGCGATATTACAGCAAATACCCATGTCGGTTGAAGAAGCAGGCATCAGTCTCGGGGCCTCGAAGCTCTACACCTTCTTCCGGATAACGGTACCAATGATGAAGAACGGAATCATCTCGGGGGGAATTCTCAGCTGGATAACAATCATCACAGAGCTTTCCACTTCAATCATTCTCTACACATCGCATACCGTTACGCTGACTCTATCAATTTACATCTTTGTTGTACGGGGTACTGAAGGACCGGCTGCGGCAATGGCAACCATCCTAACGCTCTTTACCACCATCAGCCTTATGATTTTCATGAAAGTATCGGACGGAAAAGAGATGGTTATGTAACGTTAGTGGATACGCTCCTTACTCATCCAGTCCTCTGCATGCAGCAATATGGTGCTGAGGGCTGCTTGACTTGGAGCATTGAGCCCTGCGTGATACGATGGGAACTACGAGGAGCATGCTGATTGCGATGCTGATAAGCGGGGATTTACCCCAGAAGGAATGATGATGATTTCTGATGAGAAACTATTTGACGTTGCAGTAGACTATTACATCAAGAAAAAAACACAACGGGAAATCGCCCAAGAGTATAGTGTTTCACATGTGCAAGTCAGCAAATACCTGAAGTTGGCCGAACAACGGGGGATTATCTCCATCTCAATCAATCCCCCTTCAGTAACCAAAGAAGATCTTCAATGGTATCAGATTATGTTCAAGGAGCTCTTTGGGTTGGAACACCTGGTCTTGTCACCAGGGACTGACAACACTGAGAAATCCCATGCATTGCTGGTGAATTTTGCTGCGAGGTATATTCTGGATACCTACGAAAACAACGTATTGAACATCGGTCTTGGCTTGGGTCGAACAATGCATGACTTGTGTACGTATCGAAATGAGAAAACGATGAAAACGAAGTGGACCTATTACCCGGTATGTACAACCATCCACAACAAATCAAGTCAATATTTCGATTATGAGCAGTTGTTGAAAATGATCTCCAAGAACTGGGGAGGTGAGTATAGCAGCCAATTTAACAACATGCTTTACTTCAGCGATACTCTGGATGCGAATTTTCAGAAACAAATTTGCAGCTCACTCGGGAAGCTCGACATTTTAATTACAGGTATCGGGAGTGCGTTTACCTTGCATCCTGCTACTCGTGAAATGTTTTTTTCCAAAGAGAGCCAAAGCGATGTCCTGACGGCGAATCTGGTTGGTGATATGGTCAACTTCTTCTTTGATATCAGTGGGAATGTGTATATACCACAAAACATAAAAAATCAGCTTACGTTGCAGCAGCTTCATTCGACACCGCTCAGAATTGCAGTCGCTTCTGGCTTTCATAAGGTGGAAAGCATCATTGGGGCATTGCGAGCAAATCTGGTGCATACCTTGATTACGGACACCCAGACGGCCAAGCATGTGATAGATTATTTGAAATGAGCCGGTGACCGTCTACCTCGAAGTTACCGCAGCACATCCCGTTCAGCATTATACAAAATAGTCATGAGTGCTTTATTGATGTAGTAGCTTGTCCTCCATATGGTCCGTTTCTCCAAAAGCCCGTCATCGGTCAGCAATTCCAGGTACTTCCGAGCTGTCTGATAGCTTGTATCCAGCTCCTTGGAAACATAGTTGATTTTTGTATACGGATAGTAAAACAGATTGTTGATGAGATCTTGGCTGTAGAATTTTGGATACTTGCTTCGGATTTCATGTTTGTAGGATTGCATTGCATCACGTATTTCGCTGACCATTTTACAACTGGTCAGTGAAGTTCGTGCAACTCCTTCAAGAATGAAAAGAACCCACTCCTCCCATGAGTTTTCATCCCGTACCGCTTGCAGCAAGGCATAATATCTACCTTTGTTGACATTGATGAACCGGGATAGGTAGACAATGGGAAAGTCGAGCAATCCCTCCTTTACCAAGTATAAGACATTCAATATTCTACCAGTCCTCCCATTGCCATCGTAGAAGGGGTGGATGGACTCGAATTGATAGTGAAGCACAGCCATTTTAATCAGTGGGTCGAGGTCCCATGCCGAGGCATCATTGAAATACAACAGGAAGTTATCCATCAACGTATCAATATGCTGGGGATCGGGAGGATTGTAGACAACCTCCTTTGTCCTGTCATTGACCAAGGCGGTTCCCGGCAGTTTCCTGAAACCAGCCTGATTGTGTTGCAATGTCTCCTGGATGGCAAGGATGTCATTTCTGGAAAGCAGGCTGCGTTTCTTCAACGCATCATATCCTGTCTGTAATGCATCGCCGTAGTATCGGACTTCCTTTGCAGCGGTGGTAAAGGCTTGCGAGTCATTCGAGTCCTGGCTTGCAAACATATCGTCATAGGTTGTGATGATATTTTCTATTTCAGAGCTATCCTTCGCTTCTTGAAGAACCAAAGTGTTCACTAAAACCTTCTGATTGGAAATTGCGTGTGATAGACCCTTCAACTGGGAGAGATTGCTTTTCGCATCAATCAATTTTTTCAAGATTTGTTTTGTTTCCAGTTCTACCGAGGGGGGTAAGGGGGTGGGTATCATATGACGCTCCGTCTTTTATAGAAAAACCTAGTTTTGTATCAATGATAGGCTTGTCTTTTATAAAAAACAAGCCTTTTCTATAAAAGACGATTTCCTCTTCTTCTCATCCTGCCTCACCATGTGTGCCGATTTGCAGCGCTTATAAAGCTGCAAAGCTGATATTGACAGTTCGCTCCCTGCACTCCTATCCTAGCAACCATGCAGGAGTACTTTACCGCCGGAGAGCTCAGCGCACTGTTTCACATACACGTCCAGACGCTTCATTACTACGATGCGATCGGCCTGTTGACCCCTTCGGTGCGCGATGCGAGCACCGGCAAGCGCCTCTACAAATTCGACCAGGTATATAAGCTCACCACCATACGCTACCAGCAGAAACTGGGAAAGACACTGAACCAGATCCGCTCCTATATGGATTCAACGGAAATCTCCACCACACTCAGGGACCTGCAGCAACAGCTGAAGAGTGTGGATGAGCGCATGAAAGAGTTGGCCAAGGTCGAGCAGACACTCAAGGAGAAGATCAGGTTTCTCTCCCAGAAGTTCGAGGAAATGGAGAAGGCCGACCCCTCGTCGGTCACCATCTGTGAGTTCCCCAAGCGTCCCTACATCGCAGCCGAAGGGGAGGAGTTCCAATTTGGAAACGACTATTTCTACGTCTACCCGACCGTAGTCTTCCACGAAGGTGAGCACAAGTATTTCGGTGTCTATGTGCCGGACACCTTCCAGACGGAACAACCGCTGGCCGAGTTGAGCTACATAGCCGAAGGCAGGTACTTTTGTGGCTATCACGTGGGAACCTATGAGACCATATTCGATACCTTCGACCGACTGCGAGAGCTCGCAGCAGAGAGCGGATACACCCTCAGCAAGCGAACCGTCAGCTTCAACATCATCGATCAGTTCGTGGAACCGGACAATACCAAGTACCTGACACAGGTGCAGATTCGGATTGTCTAAGTCTATTGGTACAACCCTGTCTGAAAAACTTAAAGAAAACAGAACATTTTCGCTTGCACCTCTAGTTACTAGATGCACTAGCATGGATTTCGAAGGGGATGAACCAACCCCTGGGCACCTTGGTGCTGCTGCGCTGCATCGATGAGGGCCAAGCCCTCAGGAAAATACAACGGAGGTCCCGAATGAAAGTGCTTGGATTGCGTTTTTCAAAAGGTGATGTTGATGGACTGCTGGGATTGTTTGTCGACAACCTGTCAGTGTTCCTGGTCCTGATTTCCTTGAACCTGTATGTAGTAGGCATGCCCGCTGACATCGTGTTCGGAAGGATGCTGCCGGGTGCAGCGCTGGGCCTGTTGTTCGGCAATATCTACTACGCCTATCTGGCAAAGCGGTTGGCAGCCAAGGAACAACGAGAGAATGTGACCGCCCTGCCCAGTGGTGTCAGCATCGTGTTCGTACTCGTCTACACCATGGGAATCCTGCTTCCCGTGTCAAAGATCACCGGCGACCCGGTGATGGCCTGGCGCATCGGCCTGGCTGCAAACTTCATCGGGGCGATCATCTGCGTCATCGGCGCCTTCATCGGACCGTGGCTTCGCAAGCACCTGCCCACCGCAGCGATGCTCGGTGCCCTTGGCGGCCTTGCCGTGGTATTCATCGCCGGCATGGGCTTGGACGACATCTTCAGCGACCCGATCATCGGCTTTGTCGCCCTGGCTGTCGTACTCTGGGGGTATACCGCCCGTGGGAAAATTCCCTTCAGACTCCCTGCAGGCCTGGTCGCCCTGATTCTCGGTGCGATCATCGCCATCTTCATGGGCAAAGCATCGGTCTCCTTTGAAGGCGTTGGTTTCTATGCCCCGATTCCTTGGTTCTTCACCATTGGATTCCAAGCCTTCAAGGAGGCCGCTCCATTTTTGGCCGTCATTATTCCCTTGGCCGTCATCAACTTCATCTCCACCCTGAACAACGTGGAAAGCGCCAACACCGCAGGTGATAACTATCCGATCAGGGAAACCATGATCGTCGATGCGATTGCCAGTGCCATCGGCGGCGTATTCGGCTGTCCCTATCCGAACTGTGTATTCATCGGGCACCCCGGTTACAAGCGCATGGGAGCCCGCATGGGCTACAGCCTGCTCAACGGCATTCTCATGACCGTGATGGCGCTGTTCGGCCTCTTCGGCTTCATGAGCAAGATTATCCCCACCAGTGCTGTCACCCCCATCTTGATCTTCATCGGCCTGGTCAATATCGAAATCGCCTTCACCGCCGTTCCGAAGGCCCACATCCCGGCATCGGCAATCGCCTTGCTGCCCTTCGTCGGTGAATTTGCCTTCGAACAGGTCAACAGCACCCTCAGCGCCGTGCGCATGAGTGCAGCCGATCCCAACGTGCTTGCAAGCCTGATGATGGAAGGGCTCAACTATCCCGGCTATACCGTGCTTGCCTACGGGACGATCATCATAGCGATGCTGCTTGCCTCCATCCTCGCCTTCGTCATATCGCGCGAGCTTGCCAAGGCTGCAGCAGCCGCCCTGATCGGAGTCTTCTGCTCGGCCGTCGGACTCATCCACTCCTCCACCTTGGCCTGGATGCCCGTCCCCCGGCTTACGCTCGCCTGGCTGGTCGTAGCCGCCATTTGTTACGCCCTGCATCTGTATGGAAAGAAGAATCCCCAAGCTCTGGCTCCGGTAGAGGAGTAATTGCAACACAAGAACAAGGAGAAACAAAGGTATGATGGACAACAGACTGATAAACGTGGCCATGGGTAAAGAAGCGGCCGATCTCATCATCCGCGGCGGCACCCTGGTGAATGTCCATACCAGGGAGTTGTATCAAGCAGATGTTTCCATTGCGAACAACCGCATCGCCGGGGTGGGGGTGCTGCCACAAGGGGCGATGGGACCAAACACCCGGGTCATTGAAGCCGAAGGCCGGTATCTGGCCCCGGGCTTCATCGACGCCCATATTCACTTTGAGAGCAGCATGCTCAGCTATACGGAGTTTGTAAACACCGTCCTGCCGCTGGGAACGACCTGCGTGGCAAGCGACCTGATGGAAGTGACCATCGTAAGCGGTCTAGAAGGATTGCATGCCATTCTCAAGGAGAGCCGGGACCTTCCGGTCACCCTCAAATATCCGGTGCCCTCCTTCATGGGCGATGAGTCGGCCTTCCAGACGACGGGGAGCATCCTCAATGCCGGGATGATCGAGCAGCTGCTGCAGCTGCCTGAGGCTGTAGGCCTTGCCGAGGTGCTGGTTCCCCCGATCCTCGCAGGCAGCGCAGAGTCGCAGCATGTCTTGAAACTCGCCCGGAGCCTGGGAAAAACTGCAGAAGGCCACGCCCCCGCAACCGGTGGCCCTGCATTGCATGCCTATGCATCGACGGGCATTCGCAGTGATCATGAAAGTACGACAAAAGAAGAAGCCCTGGAGAAATTGCGCAACGGCCTGCGCGTTCTGATGCGCGAGGGAGCCGCCTCCACCGACCTGCGCGCCTGCCTCAGGGCGATCACCGAAGAGGGAATCGACACCCGCCATTGCGCCATGGTGAGCGACGATGTGGATGCCTTGCACCTGTATACGTACGGGCACATGGACCACAAGATCCGCCTGGCGATTGAAGCGGGCGTAGACCCTGTCACCGCCATCCAGATGGCGACGATCAATCCGGCTGAAAGCCTGAAGATCGATGACCTGCACGGAAGCGTCTCCCCGGGAAAATATGCCGACATCGTCCTGCTTACCTCGCTTCAGTCCTGCACGATCGATGCCGTTGTGGCAAAGGGTTCCCTCCTGGTCCAGGACGGGAAGCTGATGAAGCCGTTTGTACAGGGCGAGTATGCAGAGGTGCTGCTGCATACCGTTCACTTCAAGCGGGAGCTGAAGCCCGGCGACCTTTTGATCAGAGCAGAGAACGGTGCTAACCGAGCTACCGTCAAAGTCATTGGCTCCTCTCCTGTCAGTTTGCTTACCGAGGCCCGGACAGCTGACGTAGAAGTTCAGCATGGATATCTCGCTTCAGATGTCGATCAGGATGTCCTGCATATTGCCTGTGTTGAACGGTACGGCAAGAAAGGAACCGTTGGCAAAGCATTCATCAGGGGCTTCGGCCTGAAGCGCGGCGCTGTTGCCACCTCGGTGGGGCACGACCACCATAACATCACCGTGGTGGGGACCAATGCTGAGGATATGCTGCTTGCAGTCAACCGGGTACGGGAGCTCGAAGGGGCGATCGTAGTTGTCGACAACGGCAAGGTTGTCGGAGAGCTGGCCCTGCCGATTGCAGGCCTGCTGTCCACATTGAGTGGAAGTGAAGTAGCCAAAATCCAGCACCAGCTTGTTGATGCCATGAAGGCTTTGGGCTGTTCGATGCCTTCCCCCTTCATGACGCTCTCCTTCATCACCCTGATCTTCATCCCCGACTACGGCATTACCGACATCGGCCTCTTTGATGTAAAGGACTTTTCCATCGTCGATCCGGTGATCAGTTGGAGGCATGCATGAACCAGACGCTCTTGAAAAATGCCTATATCGTAACCATGGATGAGCATGAGCAGGTGTACTCCAAGGGGAGTGTGCTCATCCAGGACGACAGGATAGCTGCAGTGGGGGACGTCGATCCCCAATCGGTACGGGCTGACGCCCAAACATTTGACTGCACCGGGAAAATCATTCTCCCCGGCCTCATCAACACCCATGTCCACACCTCCCAGCAACTCGGACGCGGCCTGGGGGACGATGTGAATCTGTTGACCTGGCTGCATGAACGAACCTTCCCTTATGAGAGCTCCCTTACACCCGAGGACTCCTATGTCTCGACGCTGCTGACTTGCATCGAGCAGATTCGAGCGGGAGTTACTTCGTTTGCAGAACCGGGCGGACAGTTTGTGAAGTCGATGGCCCGGGCTGTCTCGCAGGCAGGCCTGCGTGCCAAATTGGCCAAGTCGAGCATGGACTCTGGAGAGGGGCTGCCCAAGATCTGGCAGCGGACCACCGACGAGGAGCTGGACCAGCAGGTCCAGGACCTTGAGGCTCTGCACAACAGTGCCGATGGAAGAGTCCAGGTCTGGTTCGGGTTGAGGACGATCTTCAACAACTCCGACAACCTTATCGTGCGGACGAAGGAGCTTGCAGACCGCTACGACGTCGGGGTGCATATGCACGTGGCCGAGGTCAAGGAGGAAGTCGAGTACTGCAAGAGTCTTCACGGGGTGGGGACGGTCCGCCACTTGGAGGATCTGGGCGTGCTGGACAGCAATTTCCTTGCCGTTCACACGGTGTGGCTTGATGATGAGGAAGTTGCACTCTTTGCCAAACGCAACGTGAAGGTTTCGCACAACCCGGCTGCCGCCATGCGGGTGCTTGGGTTTGCCAAGGTGCCGAAGATGCTCGATGCCGGTATTTGCGTCACCATCGGCACCGACGGGGCGCCTTCGAACAACCGGATGGACCTGATTGATGAAATGTGGCTTACCAGCCTGATCCATAAGGGTTGGAGGCTCGACCCCACGGTCATGAAAGCCCAGGATATTCTGCGCATGGTCACCACCAATGGTGCGCGTGCCCTGCTTGATGAAGAGAACATCGGCTCGCTTGCCGTCGGCAAGAAGGCCGATTTGATCGTCATCAACCCTGCAAGCGCCGGCATGTTCCCCCTGCACGATCCGATTGCGAACCTCGTGACGTCCATGCACTC
>WARP01000120.1_pt2 | contig 14455 bp, 15 predicted proteins | sample 4769151 | NCBI WGS metagenome assembly WARP01 (sample SAMN08893023, study PRJNA449175) | gut metagenome | isolation source: rumen sample fed with dry roughage | host: cow | place: India: Nagpur | collected 2016 | reverse complement strand
AGACTCAAGAAGATTTTTCTTGAGACTTTTAAAATCCTCTTAAAACAATTCCTAAATAGATCTCAATTAAACCTAAAAAGATATTTATAGGTATTAGATATTTTGAAATAGGTTCTAAAGTTTTTTTAGTTAAAACAAACTCATTTTTTTTAAAATATTTTTCTGCTTTGTGTCGTTTAATAAAAATAAATATAAAAATTAGAGTCATAGCTAGAAGTATAATCTCTTTAGCTATAGCAAAACTATTTGCTTTTAAATCAAAAGAGATATGCATAACAATAGCACTAAAATATATAAGTACAATTGAAATAATAACCATATAAAAAAACTTTTTTAAGTTCTCTAAGGTTCTCTCTAGCCTAACTTTTGCTTCATCAATTTTTAGTATAGAGTAGTGAACAGCAAATCTCATTACTATCATTCCACCAATCCAAACAGCAACAGAAATAAGATGTAAAAAGAGTATTAAAGATGGATATTTCCCAAAAAATTCAATCATAAATCTCCTTTTACGCTATTTTTATAATTTAGATTTTGCCCAAGAGATAGCTTTCTCTTTAGCTTCATCAACTTTACTAACATCTTTTCCACCAGCTTGTGCAAAATCAGCTCTTCCACCACCATTTCCACCAAGGATTGTTGCAATCTCTTTTATCCAATCACCAGCTTTTATAGATGTATTTTTACTTCCAGCAACTATTGTTACCTTATCATCTTTTACTTGAAGCAGTAATATTGCTAATTTCTCATTTGCATTTTTACTATCGTCAACAATTTTTTTCAAATCACCATTTTCAACTATGTTAACTATTAGTTTTACATCACCAATTAACTCTTCTTTTAAAGTTGTAGATGCTTGATTTTGTGAGTTTTTAAGCTCATTTTTAAGCTCTTTTATCTCATTTTTTAGTTTTTTTACACCAGCTATTAAATCGTTTGATTTAATCTCAGCTTGAAGCTCATTTAGTCTATTTAACTGCTCTTTTGTGTATCTAAATGCACTAGCTCCAACAACAGCTTCAATTCTTCGTATCCCTGCACTAACACCTTGCTCTTTTACTATGTAAAAACTTCCAATTTCAGATGTATTTTTTACATGAGTTCCTCCACAAAACTCAATAGAAACATCCTCACCAAAGCTTACAACTCGCACAATTTCACCATATTTTTCACCAAACATAGCAATCGCACCTTTTTTCTTTGCAAGTTCAAGTGGAAGCTCTTCAACTTCTCCTTCTAATGCTCTTGCAATCATAGAGTTTACTAAATCTTCAACTTCATTTATCTGCTCACTTGTCATGGCTTTTGGGTATGTGAAGTCAAATCTAAGTTTTGATGAGTCATTAAATGAACCAGCTTGAGAAATACTATCTCCTAAAACTATTTTTAAAGCAGCTTGAAGTAAGTGAGTAGCACTATGATGCTTTGCAACTTCGTGTCTATTTATAACAACTGCTTCAATATTTTGGTTTTGAACTAGTTTTGCATCTTTAACATCAACTTTTGATAGGTTTAGATTATGGAATTTTGAAGTTTCTAAAACCATTGCGTTTTTACCTTCAAACTCTATTGCTCCAATGTCTCCATTTTGTCCACCGCTTGTTGCATAAAAAGGAGTTTTATCTAAAAGTACCCAACCAATTTGATTCTCTAAACTATTTACCTCTTTAAAATTCTCATCTAATAAAGCTTTGATTTTTGAGCTAAATGTTGTATTTGTATATCCTACAAACTCATTTTGTCCATATTTTTCAAGTAAAGCTTTAAAATCTCCCTCATTTGCACTATCTCCACTACCTTTCCAAGCAGCTTTTGCCATAGCTTTTTGATTTGTCATAAGCTCTTCAAATTTGTCTAAATCTACTTTTAGACCTTTGTCTTTTAGCATATCTTCTGTTAAATCAAGAGGGAAACCATAAGTATCATATAGTTTAAATGCAACTTCTCCACTAAATATATCTTTTGTATTTGCTAATTCATCATTAAACAGTGTAATTCCAGCATCAATAGTTTTGAAAAATCTCTCTTCTTCTAAAGTTAATTGCTCTTTTATGTAGTTTGCATTCTCTTTTAGCTCAATATAGTGTCCACCCATAATATCAACTAAAGTATCAACAAGTTTTCCCATAAATGGTTTTCTAAGACCTATTAAATATCCATGTCTAACCGCACGTCTTAAAATTCTTCTTAAAACATAAGGTCTTCCTTCATTCCCAAATAAAATTCCTTGTGATAGCATAAATGAAGTTGCTCTTAAATGGTCTGCAATAACTCTATAAGATCCAATATTCTCTTTAGTTGCTTTTTTATTTGCAACTTTCTCTAAAGCTTCAATTATTGGTTTAAAGTTTGAAGAGTCAAAGTTATTAAATACACCCTCTTTAATTGCTATAACTCTCTCTAAACCCATTCCTGTATCAATAGATGGTTTTGGAAGTGGAAGAAGTTCTCCATCTTTTGTTCTTTCATATTGCATAAATACAAGATTCCAAATTTCCAAAAATCTATCACCATCTCCACCCATTTTATCTTCAGGAGTGTTAAAATGCTCTTCCCCCTGATCATAGAAAATTTCACTACAAGGACCACAAGCACCTGTGTCTCCCATTGACCAGAAATTATCTTTATCTCCAAATCTCATAATTCTATTTGGATTTATATGTTTAGACCAAATATCAAAAGCTTCATCATCGCTTTCATGAACCGTAACCCAAAGTTTTTCAATTGGAAGCTTTAGATTAACTGTTACAAACTCCCAAGCATAAGCAATTGCATCTTCTTTAAAATAATCACCAAATGAGAAGTTTCCAAGCATTTCAAAAAGTGTATGATGACGTGCTGTGTAACCAACATTTTCAAGGTCATTGTGTTTTCCACCAGCTCTTACACAAAGCTGACAAGATGTTGCTCTTTTATTTTCTGGAGCTGGAACACTTCCAGTGAAAATATCTTTAAATTGTACCATTCCAGCATTTGTAAACATAAGCGTTGGATCATCTGGAACCAGTGGCATTGAAGATACAACTTCGTGACCTTTACTTTTAAAAAACTCTAAATACTCTTTTCTTATATCCATTAATTTTTCCATATATTTAAATAAGCGCAAATATATCTAAATTTTGATTTAGCTTCTATTAGTAAAATAGAAAAATTATTAAAAAGCTTAAATATAAAACAAAATTTAAGTTTTTTAAAGTTATAATCTTATGTTTTAGTTATAGGAATATAATTTTAACTTATGATTGAAATTAAAAATTAATAAAAAGGATAAAAAATGGCAAAATATATAGAATTAACAGCAGCAAATTTTGATGAAGTAACAAGCAAAGGTGTATCAATGGTAGACTTCTGGGCTCCTTGGTGTGGACCTTGTAGAATGATTGCTCCAGTTATTGATGAATTAGCAGGAGATTTTGATGGAAAAGCAAATATCTGTAAAGTAAATACAGATGAGGAGCAAGATTTAGCTGTAAAATATGGTGTTAGATCTATTCCTACAATTATATTTATGAAAGATGGAAAAGTTGTTGACCAATTGATTGGTGCATCTTCAAAACAAGCATTTACTGATAAAATTAACTCTTTATTATAATATTTAATTATATATTTAATAAGGAGAAAGGAAGGTGTTTTACATCTTCCTTTTTTTAATTCAAATCATTTAAGATAAATATAAAATATTAAATGATAAAATTTTTCCATTAATTTAAATAACAAAGGAGTTATCATGTTAGATTTAGCAATTATTGGTGGTGGACCAGCTGGACTTACAGCTGGATTATATGCAACAAGAGGTGGATTAAAAGATGTAGTTATGTTTGAAATGGGAATGCCAGGAGGACAAATTACAGGTTCATCTGAAATTGAAAACTATCCAGGGCAAGGCTCTGTTATGAGTGGTATGGATTTAATGGCAACTTGGCCAGAGCAGTGCCAAAAATTTGGATTAAAACATGAAATGGCAGAAGTTTCAAATGTAACAAAAGTTGGAGATATTTTTAAAATTACAACTTCAGATAAAAAAGAGTTTGAAGCAAGATCAGTTCTATTTGCAACAGGTTCAGTTCCTAGACGAGCTGGATTTAAAGGTGAGGATGAGTTTTTTGGAAGAGGAGTTTCAACTTGTGCAACTTGTGATGGATTCTTTTACAAAGGAAAAGAGGTTGCAGTAATTGGTGGTGGAGATTCAGCTTTAGAAGAGGCTTATTACTTATCAAAAATGTGTAAAAAAGTATATTTAGTACACAGACGTGATACATACAGAGCAGCTCCAAGTACAATAGCTCATGTGAAAAATACAGAAAATATTGAAGAAGTTACAAATGTTTCAGTTGAAGAAGTTTATGGAGATATGAGTGGAGTTTTAGGATTAAAAGTAAAATCAAATGTTACAGGTGAAATTAGAGATTTACCAACTCCAGGTGTTTTTGTATTTGTTGGAAGAAATGTTTTAAATGCACCTTTAAAACAAGCTGATGGATCATTTTTATGTGAAATGAGCCAAAATGGTGAAGTTGTGGTAGATTTAAAAATGAGAACTAGTGTAAAAGGTCTTTGGGCAGCTGGAGATATTAGAATTGATGCAGCAAAACAAGTTGTTTGTGCAGCAGCAGATGGTGCAACGGCAGCTGTTGATATAATTGAGTATTTAGGATAAATATATGGTTAAAATAGGTATTTTAGGAAGTTCAGGAAGAGTTGGAAGTTTATTAATCGATGATTTAAAACATGATAAAGAGGCAAAATTAGCTTGTGTTCATGTTTTTAGTAAGATTGATAAGATTTTACCAGAAGATACAGTTGTAACAAATGATATAAATGTATTGTTTGATGAGAGTGATGTAATTATAGATTTTTCAATACCTATTGCAACTGAAGAGTTATTAAATGCTGTTGTAGAAGGTAAAAAAAGAAAACCTCTTGTAATTGCAACAACTGGATTAAACAAACACCAGCAGAACTTACTTCTTGAAGCTAGTAAGCTAGTACCTATTTTATATGCTACAAATATGAGCTTAGGAGTTGCTGTTTTAAATAAACTAGTAGCTCTTGCATCGAAAACTTTAAGAGATTTTGATATAGAGATAGTTGAACAGCACCATAGAAATAAGATTGATTCACCATCAGGAACAGCTCTTACATTAGGTGAATATGCAGCTAATGCTAGAGATTTAAATTTAGATGAAGTTAGAATTTCGGGTCGTGATGGACAAATTGGAGCTAGAACAAAAGATGAGATAGCTGTTATGGCTATAAGAGGTGGAGATATTGTTGGAAGGCACACGGTTGGTTTTTATAATGATGGAGAGTTTTTAGAGCTAAACCATACAGCAACAGCTAGAAATACTTTCTCAAAAGGTGCATTAAAAGTTGCAAAATGGCTTGTGAATAAAGATGTAAATCTTTACTCTATAAATGATGCTTTAGGTTTATAAAAAGGATAACAAATGTGTGCAATAGTAGGAATTTATGGAAATGATAATGCTGCAAGATTAGCGTCCATGGCTCTTTTTGCAATGCAACATAGAGGTCAAGAGGCAACAGGTATCTCATCATCTTGTAATGGAAAAATATATACAAAAAAAGATAGAGGTTTGGTTTCTGAAGTATTTAATGATGAAGCTTTGGCATATTTAAAAGGAAATATGGCAATTGGTCACAACAGATATGCAACAGCTGGAAGTGATTCTGTTTTGGATGCACAGCCTGTTTATGCTAAATATAAATTGGGTGAAATATCAATTGTTCATAATGGAAATCTTATAAATAAAGATGAGGTTAGACAAGATTTAATTGATAAAGGTGCAATATTTCAAACAGGAATGGACACTGAAAATCTTATTCATCTAATAGCAAAAAATACAAAAGATCATCTAAAAGATAGAATTATTGAAGCTTTAAATAGAACAATTGGAGCGTACTGTTTTATAGTTCAAAGTAGAAGCAAACAGTTTGTAATAAGAGATAGATATGGAATTAGACCTCTGTCTTTAGGAAAATTAAAAAGTGGTGGATATATAGTTGCAAGTGAAACTTGTGCTTTTGATTTATTAGATGCTGAATTTATTAGAGATGTTAAACCTGGTGAAATGTTAATATTTAGTGAAGAGTCTGATATAGAATCAATTCAACTTTTTGAACCTGAATTTAGACCATGTGCATTTGAATATGTATATTTTGCAAGACCTGATTCAGTTATTGACGGTAAAAATGTATATACAACAAGAGAGAATATGGGTAAAGCACTAGCAAAAAATGATTCTAATAGTAAAATAAAATATGATATGGTTGTTCCAGTTCCAGATAGTGGAGTTCCAGCAGCTCTTGGTTATGCAGCACAAAGTGGAATACCATTTAAATATGGAATTATTAGAAATCACTATGTAGGAAGAACATTTATTGAACCAACTCAAGAGATGAGAAATAGCAAGGTTAAAATGAAACTAAGCCCTATGAGTTCAATTATTTCTGGGAAATCTTTACTTGTAATTGATGATTCAATTGTAAGAGGAACAACTTCAAAAAGAATAGTAAAAATGCTAAAAGAAGCAGGTGCTAAAGAGGTACATTTTAGAGTGGCAAGTCCTGAGATTAAATTTCCTTGTTTTTATGGAATAGATACTCCAACAAAAGAGGAGTTAATCTCTACAAGAATGACTAAAGATGAGATTTGTAAATATATAGAGGCTGATAGCTTAGAGTATTTATCAATTGAAGATTTAGTTAAGGCTATTGGAGATAATAGACATTATGCTTTAGAGAGCTTTGATGGTGATTATTTCGTAAAAGCATAAAAAGAGCTTCTAGCTCTTTTTTATTAACTACAAAAAATCTTTCCATCTTTTATATAAATTTTCCCATCCAACTCATACTCTAAAATCTTATTTGAATATTTTAAAATAGCATCATCGTATCTAGGAGAAGTTTTGCAATACTCTAAAACTTCATCAATAATATTTAAATTTTTATTTAATAATCCAACACCAACAAAATCTTCAATAAACTCATCAATGTCATAAATAGGTTTAGCAAAACCTTTTTTTAATAAATTATTTGTTCCTAAACTATCATTTATTCTATGTGCTAATACATAAATATCTTTTTTTTGTTTTAGTGCAAACTCTACAGAAGTGATACTTCCACTATTTAAATCAGCCTCTGTTACAATTAATTTTTCACCCAAAGCTACAACAATCTCATTTCTTAAAACAAATGTGTAGTTTCTAGCTTTTTCACCCTCTTTAAAACTAGAAATAATAAGACCATTTTTTTCAATATCCGCAATTTGATTTCTATTTACACTTGGATATCTTATATCTAAACCATTTGCAACAACTGCAATAGTGTTGTTTGAACCAGCTGCACTATGAGCAATGCTGTCAACTCCCATAGCAGCTCCACTAACAATACAAATATTATTTTGAGATAATTTTGAAGATAGTTTATGTGTAAACTCTTTGGTGTAAGAGTTTGGTCTTCTAGTGCCTACAATTGAAATTTTTCTTTTTTTCAAAAGCTCTAAATTTCCAATGTAATATAGCTCTTGTGGATATTTTTTCATCAAGTTTAATTCATCTATTTTAAAATTAACTAAATTTATCATAGTTACTTCCTAAAATTTTTTTAAAGTTTAACTAAAATTTTATAAATATGGAAGTTGATTTAAAAATATTGGTTCAACATCTTCAAATAGATATTTTGATTCTTTTAACACCTTAAAAGTAACATCATAAGGGTGTCCAATAGCAATAGCAAATCCTTGTTTTTTTGCTACTTTTATCGCCTCTTTTAGTTGATTTTGAATTTTAGTAAAGTCTCTTTCATTATCCAAAAATGTATCTCTTACAATATATGGCATTTTATATTTTACACTTAACTCTTTTGCAACAGAGTTTGGTGAAGTTTTACTATCAACAAATATAAAATTATATTTTTTTAATGCACGAAATAGTCTATCCATAGCTTCATAATTCTCTGTAAAAACAGAACCTGTATGGTTATTTGTATAAATTGCATTTGGAAATAGTTTTCTTAACTCTTTTACTCTAGACTCAATTTTTTTATAAGTATCATCAATATTTAATGTCTTTATCTCTACACTTTTAAATGCACTTGAAGCTTGAAGTGGGAAATGTATCATATAAAAATCTAACTTTGATGCAATTTTTGCAGAGTTTATATGCATTGGTGTTGGTGGTAGAAATGACATAGTTATTGGATAACCTATATCTAAAATCCTATTTATATGAGTTTGACTTACAACATCATCTATTACAATTACAATTTTAGCTTTACTGTTTTTACTTGGAATAAATTTATCTTTTTTTGTAACTATATCTTTGTCATCACTTTTTCTAATATCTTTTTTTTCTAATATCTCTTCTTGTGTTTCAATTATAGGTTCTTCATATAAATTTTGCTCTTTTTGCTCTTTTATCTGTAAAGATTTTTCAAAGAGTAAAACATCATCTTTTAAACCTTTTGTCTCTAAAATCTCATTCATAACCTCGTCATTTGAATACTCTTTTTTATCTTGTAATACTTTAGGAGTATCAATAATTACTGGTTTTTCAAGACTTTTATTTAATAAGAAATATGAAAAAGATAGCAAAATTACAATTAAAAAAAGAGCTACTAAAAAGTTTCTAGCTAATACTTTTCTAGTTACATTTCTTTTAACAACAGCACTTTTTCTAGCTGTTTTAGTTCTTTTTTTAGTTGAATTGTTTTTTGTTTTTTGATTCTTTTTATTCATTATAAAGCTTTATTTTAAGAGGATAACCTCTTAAAATAATTAGTTAGTCTCTTGATTTACTATTTTTTTAGAAGCAATCCATGGCATCATATTTCTAAGTTTTACACCTGTTTGCTCAAGTAAAGAAGCTCTTGTATTTGCTCTTTCAGCATTCATTCTTGGGTATCCAGCTTGACCTTCAAGTATGAAATCTTTAGCAAATACTCCATTTTGAATCTCTTTAAGAATTTGTCTCATAGCTTTTTTAGACTCATCATTAATAACTCTAGGACCACTTACATAATCTCCATATTCAGCTGTATTTGAAATAGAGTATCTCATATCAGCAATTCCACCCTCATACATTAAGTCAACAATTAATTTTAACTCATGTAAACACTCAAAGTATGCCATTTCTGGCTCATAACCAGCTTCTGTTAATACTTCAAATCCAGCTTGAACTAAAGCAGTTGCTCCTCCACAAAGAACAGCTTGCTCACCAAATAAATCAGTTTCAGTCTCATCTTTGAAAGTAGTTTCAATAATTCCAGTTCTTCCTCCACCAATTGCACTAGCATACGCAAGTGCTACTTGTTTTGTATCACCAGATGCATCTTGGTGAACTGCGATTAAATCTGGAATTCCTCCACCTTTAACAAACTCACTTCTAACTGTGTGTCCTGGAGCTTTTGGAGCAATCATCATGATATTCATGTTTGCAGATGGGATAATTCTTTTATAGTGAATATTAAATCCGTGTCCAAATGCTAGATAAGCACCAGCTTTTAAATTTGGTTTAATCTCTTTTTCGTAAATCTCAGATTGACTCTCATCTGGTAATAAAATCATTACAACATCAGCAATTTTTGTAGCTTCTGCTACTGTTAAAACTTTAAAACCTTTAGCCTCAGCTTTTTTCCAAGAAGATCCACCTTCTCTTAATCCAACAACAACTTCAACACCGCTATCTCTTAAGTTTTCAGCATGTGCATGACCTTGTGATCCAAATCCAATCATCGCAACTTTTTTTGATTTTATTAACTCAATATTACAATCTTTGTCGTAAAATACATTTACTGCCATTTCTAGTCCTCTATTTTTGAAAATTTTGTAAGATTATACAAAACCTTAACTAAATATAATATAATGATAGGATTAAAAAAGGATTTGAGTTGTTAAAAGAGATATTTATAAAAATAGAAAAAGAGATTTTTGAGTTTAAAAATAGTGAATTAGAAATTTTAGAAAAATATATTAAAGATAAAATAGTTATAAAAAATGATAATAGATATGAGATAAATTCTAAATATAAGATTGGAATTTTAAAAATAGAGAAGAATTTTGCAATATTAGAGGATTTAACTAATCCAATAAAAAATATAAAATTAGAGTTAGATAGTTTAAATGGCGCATTTAACAATGATTTAGTATTAGCAAAGCGTATATTTAATCCAAGAAGTAAAATAAAAGCAAAAATTGAAAAAGTATTAGATGGTAAAAAAGCAGAAATTTTAGTCTATGTTAAAGATAAAACATTTATTACTTTAAAAGAGAATATCTTTTTAAATAGTTCTAAGGCTTTTAAATATAAAGATAGTGATGTTTTAATAATAGACAATAAAGAGTTTGAAGAGATTGAGTTTATTGGAAATTTAAATGATGCAAAAATAGATGAGTTTATCTCTTTGTATCTACATGAAGAACTTTATAGAGATAAACAAAGAGTTGAAGCTGATGATTTTATTGAAGATATAGAACAAAGAGTTGATTTAAGAGAATTGCCATTTTGTACAATAGATCCAAATAGTGCAAAAGATCATGATGATGCTATATATTTTGATGAGAAAAATAGCACACTTTTTGTAGCAATTGCAGATGTCTCATATTTTGTAAAAGAGGGTAGTGATTTAGATAATTTAGCTTTTAAAAAATCATCTACTATATATCTTCCAAGTAGAACTTTACCAATGTTACCAGCAACATTGAGTGAAAATTTATGTTCACTTAAAGAGGGACAAGATAGATATGCCTATGTTTTTAAATTAAAACTAGATTTAAAAAAGTTAAGAGTTGAAAAGAGTGAACTTTTTACAGCAATTATAAAAAATTATAGAAATTTCTCTTATGGACGAATTGATAGAGTTTTAGAAGGTAAATTTGATTTATATAATAGTTTAGAAAAAGAGATTTTTGATTATTTACTACCTTTATATGAAATTACAAAAAAATTTAGAGCAGATAGATTAAAAATAGGTTATGACTTTAGAACACAAGAGAATAGACTTAAACTAAAAAACAGTTTATTAGAAAATATTGAAGTAGAAAAATCAACATCTTCTCACCAATTAGTAGAAGAGTGTATGCTACTTGCAAATATTGAAGCTAGTAAAAAAGTTGGAAATTTAGGAATATTTAGGATTCATGAAGAGCCAAATTTTAAAGCTTTATCAAAGCTAGTTGATGATGTAAATATTTTAGGTGTAAAAGTAAAACTTCAAGAAAATGTTCACAAAACTATTACTCATATTCAAGAAGAAGCAAGTAGAGTACTTCTTAGAGATGAGGTTGATGAGCTTATTATTCAAAGTCTTACTCAAGCAAAATATAGTTCAAAAAATTTAGGTCACTTTGGTTTAGGATTTAAATCATACTCTCACTTTACAAGTCCTATTAGAAGATATTCAGATTTAGTTCTTCATCGTATTTTAAAAACCAAAAAATTACCAAAAAATATAGATGATATTTGTACACATATTTCAGAGCAAGAGAGAAAAATAGATAAACTTGTTTGGGATTTTGAAGATAGAAAATATGCAAGATGGGCATATGATAATATTGATAGTGAAATTAAAGTAAAAATAGTTGATACAGAAAGAGCTAAAGCTGTTTGTTATGATAAGATAATCGGATTAAAAGTAGTTTTAGAGAACTATAAAGGTCAAAAACTTTTTTCAAAACATAAAGTTAAAATAGTATCAAGTGATTTAGCAACTAAATTAATAGTTGCTAAAATATTATAAGTTTATACACTTATTTAAAGATGCTAAATAAGGTTCAACTTTTTCGCTTGTAACATATTGACCAACAAGTCTCTCTTTTTCATTTACAAAAATAGGAGCAACAAGATTTATAATTGAGTGTTCAACTGGATTTTGTGATACTAAAACAAAATATGTAGAAAAATCATCTTTTGTTTTAATCTTTAATTTATCTAAAGATACTTGATCAATTTCAAAATCAAAAGATACTCTATTTAATATATTGATGTTTACTATAGAAATTTTTGAACCATCTTCAAGTTTCAAATAAGAAAAATGTTCATCAATTTTTTCTATATCCAGTTTTTCGTTATTCTCAAATCCTAAAATTGGTAAAACAATTTTATACATTTATGACCCCTTTTGTTAGAATAGAAAAAATTATATTGAAAGTAAACTTAGGATACTATTTTATTTATGTATAAAAGTGAATTTGATAAATATTTAAAAAGTGGCAAAAAATTTAGCTCATATATGTTTTATGGACAATCTACATTTATGGTGGAGTTTTATTCGTCTATTATTGCAAAAATAGTTGCAAAAAATGAGGATATTGAAAAAATATATTATGATGAGTACAATTTTAAATATATTCAAAATAGACTTCTTCAATCGTCACTTTTTTCATCATCAAATATAGTCTTACTAAAAATAGCAAAAAAAATTCCTAAAAAAGAGTTAGATGCATTGGTTTTAGCTGCAAGTACAAATCAAGATAGTACATTAATAGTTGCATGTTTTGGAGATGATGCTGATTTTAAATCTATGGAGAGTAGTTTTAATACTAAAACTAATTCAGCTTTTGTTAGATTTTTTCCTTTAAAAGATAGCGAAGCAATAACATATTTGGAAAATGAAGCAAAAATTATTGGACTTGATTTTGAAAAAAGTGCATTAAATCATCTATTTTTTATGCATAAAGGTGATTTAAATCTTTGTGTAAATGATTTGAATAAATTAAAAATATTAAATGATAAAATAACTTCAAAAGATGTTGATATTCACTGTTTTGGACTTGGGCTTGTAAACTTTGATAATTTTTTACATGAACTTTTAAGCTTCAAAGATGTAACTTCTGATTTAGATCTACTTTTAGAAGAGGGGATGGATAGTGTTTTTATTGTAAATCAAATTACTCAATTTGTTCATCAACTTTTTTTAATAAGCTCTTATGCTAGAAGCTTTGGAGCGCCAAATGCTATTGAGATATTAGGATTTAATCCTCCAAAAGATATTTGGGAAAAAAAAGCAAGACTTGCAATAAACACAAATCCTAAAAAATTCTTAAAAATATATGATTTTTTATTAAATTTAGAACTTGACCTAAAAAATTCTAAAAGAATTTCAAATCCATCTTTGTTTTTACAATCAAGTATAAGAAAATTTACAGCTTTATTTAGATAAAATCTCACACTTTACAAAAAAATAATCCTTGCTGATAGGTCTAGGAAGTGTAAAGAAAATCGGCAGAATCTAAAAGGAGAACGAATGTCTAAATTAAAACATTATGAAACAATGTTTATTTTAAAGCCTACATTAACTGAAGAAGAGACTGTAGCACAGCTTGAAGGAATTAAAGCTCTATTTGAAAAAAATGGTGCAGAGATTGTTTCTACAGATAATATTGGTATTAAAGAGTTGGCTTATGAAATAGCTAAACAAAAAAGAGGTTACTATTATGTAATCTATTTTAAAGCTCCAGCTGCTTCACTTGCAGAAATCGAGAGAAATTATAAAAATAATGAAAACTTAGTAAGATTTATTTTTATTAAATATGAGAGTAAAAAAGAGATTGCTTCTTGGACAAAAATGAGCGACGACGCTCTTAAAAAAGCAGCAAAATAATCTTAAAATAAGGAGCCTTTTATGTACAATAAAGTAATAATGGTAGGAAATCTTACAAGAGATATTGAACTTAAATATCTTCCAAGTGGTGCGGCAGTTGCTAGAAGTTCTATTGCAACTTCATACAAATATAAAGCACAAGATGGAAGCCAAAAAGAGGAAGTTTGCTTTTTGGAGTTTAATATTTTTGGCAGAATTGCAGAAGTTGCTAATCAGTACTTAAGAAAAGGTTCAAAAGTTTTACTTGAAGGAAGACTAGTTTATGAATCTTGGACAGCTCAAGATGGATCTACTAAAAATAGACACACTTTAAGAGTTGATGAGATGAAGATGCTAGATAGTAAGGGTTCAAGCGAAGGCTCTGGATATAACAACCAGTCTCAATCTTATGGTAATTCAAACCAAAACAACTATGGTGTACAAGCACCTAAAGATTATGAACAACCTTCTTATGATAACTATGGTGGTGGAGCTATGAAGCCAAATAAGGCTTCAAATATTCCTGAAATTGATATTGATGACGAAATACCGTTTTAGAAAAAGGAGATAATATGTCAGAAAAAAGAAAATATGGAAAAAAATCTTGTAAATATACAGAGATGAAAGTTGATTTTATTGATTATAAAAACATCGAGCTTTTAAAAATTTCTATGAGTGAAAGAGGTAAAATTATGCCAAGAAGACTTACAGGAAACTCTAAAAATGCTCAAGAAATGGTAGAAAAAGCAATTAAAAGAGCAAGACACATGGCACTTGTTCCTTATGTTGTAGATACTCAAAATCTTACAGATACAGCTTACTCAAAATCATTTTTATAATAAATGATTACAAACGAAAC
>WARP01004481.1_pt1 | contig 14470 bp, 12 predicted proteins | sample 4769151 | NCBI WGS metagenome assembly WARP01 (sample SAMN08893023, study PRJNA449175) | gut metagenome | isolation source: rumen sample fed with dry roughage | host: cow | place: India: Nagpur | collected 2016 | reverse complement strand
TCAAGAAAAGTGAAATTTGATGCCGGCATCTTGTCTTCAGAATTAAATTCTACTGTTACGGAAAAGTTTTCAGGAGTTACCTCTTGATCAATATTTCGTACATTAATGAACAATTGTGTTGTTTGTGCAAAATTTGATCTGAAATCACCTGTAATTGGGATGACTTCGTATTTACTCTGACCAACTTCTGGGGTATATCCATCTTTTGTGCTATTCACAGAAAAAAACCTGGATAATCTGGGATCAGAGGAATGAATAATCTCCTTTACAATTGAAACCTTTTTATCAGGGGAAGAGATGGTGGCAGCTAAGCCAATAGCCTGGTATGAACTTCCGGCAGCCCTGGGCTGGATATTCATTCTAAATCCTAACACTCTGGCCTGATTATCAAGAAAATATTCAATATTTAATCCAAATACAACATCATTCATATCCATATCTCCTTTGATTGGAAAGAGATCTTCAAACATTATGGTAGAATATTTTCCCTTTGCCGGGAAGTATATTACTTCTTTAATATTACCTGACAAAGCCTTGGTTAATGGATTACTATCCTCGGCAATAATTTTAAGAGTATCATTCATTCCAACATTGATTGAATAATCACCCGGTGGGATAAAATATGCAACCGTATCACCCTCCTCATTTAAAATAGTTGCAATTGTATTTACAGAAACAGGTTTTGCTTTGATTGATTTCCAGTTAAAATCAGCCGGGACAACAAGAGGCGATACATAATTCTCCTCCGGGAACTTCACGCACGAAGCCAGGATAAGCAATGAAATTACCATGGCACAACTTCGCATAATCAAAGAGTTAATATTTTTCAATTTCTGTGATAGCGTGAATATAACAAATTATAACCTTATTGGCAACAAATACTATTGAAGATTACTCAGATTGACTGTACCAACAATGTTTTTCAATGTTATATCTTTTTATAATTTTTGCCGGCACTCCTGCAACAACACAATAATCTTCTACATCTCTGGTAACTACACTTCCGGCAGCAACAACAGAGTGTTTACCAATTTTCAATCCCTTGGTAATTACTACATTTGCTCCTATCCAGGAGCCATCACAAATTGTAACCGAAGATGAGGAGATACCCTGTAGTGAGACCGGAGTATCAATATCATCATATTTATGATCCATACCTGATACTACAACATTCTGAGCAAGCATTACATTGGATCCAATTGTGACTGGGCCAATAATAGTGTTTCCTATCCCAACTCTTGAATAATCACCAATTTGAACATCTCCAACCATATTGTTTATTACAGAGAAACTCTCAATTACAGAGGATCTGCCTATAGAAAATTTTCTAAAGGGGACTATATCCATTCTTACACTAGAATATATAACTGATCCAGCGCCTCTTTTAATATAGAAAGGCAAAAGGATTCTAAGCCACATACGAGGTCTTGTCCTGACCTTACTAACCATTAAAGAGAGTAAAAATTTCTTTAAGCGAATATTATTAGTGAGAGTTTGTTCTATTATTTTCATTTCATCAGCCTTTTCTTTCTGATTTCTCCCATGTTCCCTTCCCCCTATTTTTCATCAAATATACAAAACCCTTTACAACACAGAAATTCATAAAGATAAAATAGTACGGGATAAATAAAATCTTAATCTTAACTTTTCTGTCTTGATTGAACTTTCCTATTAATGCAAAAAAATAAATCACTAGCTGCATTAGAAGAAGATAATCATATATCGACGAATTATCAACTAGTGAAAGAGAGATGTTGACAGGAAGTAAACAAAACAGAGCAATTGGAGTGACAGTCCATCGCAGGACTCTGTGAGATATGAACTGTAACCAGGTACGGGGATGAGCAATTGGATTTAAGAGATTTTTAAGAAGTTTAAATGACTGAATCCCTCCGGCAGCAATTCTAATCTTTCTTTTTTCCTCTTCAACCATGTTAAGAGCGCCTTTCTCAACTGCGTATGCATCTTTACAATAATAAATTTTGTATCCACCCTCTACAATTAACATTGACAATATAAAATCATCCAATAAAATTGAAGAGGGGATTGTTTTATATAACTCCGTTCTGATTGCATATAGCTCTCCTGCTGCTCCCATAGAACTATAGAGCCTGGAATCCAAATCCTTAAGAAAAGACTCGTATTTCCAGTAAAAACTCTCTCCACTTGAAGAGGCTATATCTCTCCCTTCTGCTGCTATTCTTTTCTCTCCTGCCACACAACCAATACTATCATTTTCAAACGGTTTTATAAGATTTAGCAACGCATCTTTGTTAAGCATTGTATTTGCATCAGAAAACACAACAAATGGAGTTTCAATAAAACTAATTGCTCTGTTAAGGGCGGCCGTTTTACCCTTCCTTTCCGGTTCAAAAAGAATCTTTACATCCTTATAATCATTTAGCAGCTTATTTGTTCCATCATTGCTTCCATCAGTAATCCAAACAATTTTTAGCCTTCCTTCAGGATAAGATAGCTCGTGTGAATTTTTCATTTTTTTGGTTATTACCGCCTCTTCATTATAGGCAGCAATAAGCAATGTAACATCAGGGAACTCCTCTGAAACCCTAATGTTTTGATTTTTAACAATAAATAGCTCTTTGATTTTTACTAATATAAAAAGAACTATCCCATATCCTATATATGTATAAAATACAATAATCAACAATATCCAGAAAATAATTTCAATCATCATAAGTTTAAATATTATCTAAGACCCTTTTCATCTGAATATCCCAGGAGAGACTATCAATAATTGAGTTTCTGATATCATCCGGAGTCATGTTAAATTGATTCAGAAAATTCACAATTGCAGATATATCTATAGAAGAATCATCAGCTGATGCTTTTATTATATATGGCATTCCATCAAAGTCCTCATCCCTTTCCGAATATAGGAACGGAATACCCCTTGCAGCATACTCTCTGTTTTTCAGCGTTTTAATATTTGTAATATTTGTTCTGTGTCTTGCAAGACTTGCAATTCCAAAGTGTGCTGTATTGAATGCTTCATCTAGCATTTCTCCATAAAGGTAACCGTAAAAGTGAACAAACTCGCTTAAGCCCAAATCTATTGTTAGTTGTTTTAGCCTTTCAATTTCAAAAGTATCTCCGTCCCCAACAATATTAAAAACAACCCTAACTCCCATTAAAGAGTTTCTGTAATAATCATCTAAACCTAAAATAACTCTATCGAATCCATGCCAGATATGAATATCAGCAACTCCCAGAAGAACAATCTCCTTTGTTGCGTCTGTCACTCTTTTTAAAGGTACAGCACTAAAGTCTATTCCGTTAGAAATTTTAATTGTTGGAATTCCATGTATAAAGTCAGAAAGAGAAAATGTAACTGCTCTATCTACATATTTCCTTAACTGAGACCTGAATAACCTGTTTACAAGAAATATCATTCTTGTCTTTAATGCCCCGCCTCTGACCTCAGAATCGTAGGGGTAAGTAGGAAACTCTAAAACAATTTTTACTCCTCTAATTTTTAGACTCTTAAACATTTTTAAAAGTTGAGGCGTAGTATTATAGAAACTCCTGATATACAACACATCAATCCCTGCCTCTATTATATAATCTGTCAGTTTTCTATACTTAAACCATTTTGTAAATCTAACTTTCCAACCGCTCCCCAACTCATCTATATCAACATCACCACAAACTCTGCACTGCTTACCATCATCGTATATCTTCAAATGACACAACTCTACATCAACACCCAATTTTTTTAGAGAATTTGTCTGATAAATTATTTTCTTACTGATTCCGCTATGAGGGCTCAATTCAAAAAAATGTAAAAAAAAGAGTTTCATCTTTTTAACTTTTTAATTAAAGATACAATTGCCCCTTTTATATCATACTCACCACATATCTGAATAAATAACAAATATAGAAAGACTGACAAAGAGCCATTTAAAAATAATCTTAAGACTACATTTTCTGTTTTAAACACATAATCAAAAATCAAATTAAAGCCCGATAAAAGAATGGATAATAAAAGAGGTGAGGAGAAATGTTTAAGAAAAAGGCTCAATCTTCTTTTAAGAATACTCTTATACATTACAAAGTATATTATTAGAAAATTCACAAGAGATGTTATCGTTATTGACCATGCAACAGATTCAATTGTGCCAAAGATTAATACAGAGAGAACAACAGTAAGTAAAGTAATTAATGATGTTGATACTCCATATATAAATAGATGTTTTGTTGAGTTTGAAGCTTGAAAGATTGATCCGGAAGTTGAAAGAATAATTTGAAAGCCTACAGAAAAAGAGAGTATTTCAAATGAGGGAATTGATTGAAGCCAATTATTTCCAAACATAATTATGACTAACTCTTCAGCAGCGAAATAAAGAAAGACTGAGAGGGGGAATCCTATAAAAGCGAGCACTCTAACCATTTTCTCATAAGAAGTAGCCATTTTTTCCAGGTTACCCTGAAGATCAGAAAAAACAGGATGAATTACAGGACTCATTACATAGGTAATGTTTTGTATAGGCAGCATCATTAATCTGTAAGACTTTTCATAGAATCCCAGCATGTCCATACCTAATCCTTTACCAATTATAAGTTTGTCCATACTCTTAGAAAAGAAGTTAAAAGTACTGAATAGAAACTGGTAAAAAGAGTAGGAAAATATTTTTCGCACAGATTCAAGACCTAAGCTGGCACTAAGTTTTTGTGGAAATCTGTTGAAATTAAGAATAAAAATTATTACGCTCGAAAAAACGGGAGCTATAATAAGAGCATAAATTCCGGCACCCATTAACGCTGCTACAATAGATGCAATTCCAACAATCAGCTGTACAGAGAATGATCTTATTGCAATGAACCGAAATAATTTATCCTTGTAGATTAATGCATTAGGCACTACATTCAGTGTTGCAAAGAAAAGATTTATACATAATAATCTTAAAATCGTGAGTAACTCTTGGCTCTCATAGAACAGTGATACTGGCTTAGCAAGGAAATAGAATCCTATTGAAAGTAGTAATCCAATCCAGAAAGTAAATGAAAAGATGTTATTGTAGTCATACTCATCTAAATTTCTGAACTGAACAATAGCTGGTTCAAATCCAAAACTTGAGAACATGCTCAAAAAAGAGATAATTACCGTTGCTACTGTTGCTATACCAAAGTCCTCCGGGGGGAGTAATCTGGCAAGAATTGCTGTAACAATAAGGGCAATTACCATCCCTGAGTATTTAGCAATAGCTGAGTATGCTGTACCTGCAATTAATTGTTGTCTTAATGAATTCATTCCATTGATTCATAAATTGATTTCAGCCTTTCAGCTGCATTTTTCCAAGAGAAATGTTTTGCCCTTTCCAATCCATACTCTACTTTACTGGTGTAATAATCAGAATCATTCAACAGTTTGCATATTTCTTCAGCAATTGTGTAATGATCATCCGGATTAATAAGGATTGCATTCACACCTGCAATTTCAGGCATAGCAGATCGTTTTGAAGTAATAACAGGTGTTCCGCAAGCCATAGATTCAAGAATAGGAATACCAAAGCTCTCTCTCAGAGAAGGGTAAAGAAAAATCTTTGCAGCAGAATAAATGTATGGCAGATGGTTATTGTTTATATAACCCGGCGTATAAACAAGATCAATTACATTAGATAGATTATATTTCAGAAGAATTGAATCGACAATCTCTCTCTTAAGATCTGCAATAAGCAGAGGAAGTGGCTTTTCTGTTGCAGAACTAACATATTCTGCATAGGCTCTTAGAACATTGTCCGTGTTTTTTTTGGGATCAGTATTACCCAGAAAAAAAATAAAATCTTTTTCAGGGATGTATAATTCTGATATTGACCATGGGTTCTCTCTCCTTATAAAATGTTTACTTAATCCGTTATATACCGTTGTAATCATCGTATTGTCTATCCCTGTCACCTCGCTTATTCTGTTCGCCTCATAATCTGAAACAGTAATGATTTTCTTACAATTCTTCAAAACAAAAGGGACTATGAGTTTTCTGTAATACCATCCAAAAGTTTGATAAAGAGATTTTCGTGGCGCATCTCTCTTCTCTAAAAAAATAACATCATGAAGAGTCACAATCATTTTCTGTTTGCAAGCTACCGGCCCTGTATTACTCGTACAATGAAGCAAGTCTGGCTTGATTTTCCAAAGAATAAAAGGCAGTGCTATTTGTTCCCAAAATGGGTAGAAGGAACAATTAATGGAAATTATCTTAAAATTCAAAGTCTCATTAATAATATTACAATCCTCCCCTCTTGCAGTAATAATAAAATATTCATTAGCCGTATCAAGTTTCTGAAGCTCTTTTATAGTTTCTAGAGCAACAAAATCCATCCCGTGTTTATTCTTCCTGAAAATCCTCTGTGCTTCAATTGCAATTCTCATCCTTTTGATAATTTTTTTCAGTGTGAATAAATCTGCTATATACACCCTGCACCTTAAAAATATTTAAAAACATTAGAATAAAAAGGTAGGGAAGATTCCATAATGCCACAAGAAGCCTTTTATTAAAAAATTTGGCAGGTATAGATATAATAAGCGAGAACAATAATAAAAAAAGAAGAACAAACCACTTAATCGAAATGGCAAAGTAAAATAGAGCCAAAATAAAAGCAATGCCAGTAAGAAACCCCATTATTAGCAATCTTGGAAGAAACAGCCACTGAATTATCTTATCCGCATATGATATATTTCCCGAAAACAGGGCAGAGGGCAAATCCCAGATAACTGATTTTAGGGTCTCAATCTGTGAAGCAAACCATCTTCTTCTCTGTTTATAAAAGATTCCACTTTTTTGAATCTTTTCATCATATACCAACACATTTTCAAGATAATCAATGAATATTCTTTGTTTAAGCAGTAGTGCTTCAAGCTCTCTCTCCTCAGGCATTGTCCTGAATTTTTTTATGTTTTCTCTAAACCAATTGTATTCAAATGCCATTCCTGAACCTATCAATGCAGCTGAGAGACCAAAATTAATATGCCCTTTTCTGAAAATTGAATTGTTTATCTCCTCACTGATTGCGTCGAGAATTGCTATGCTGGTATTAAGATTTTTTGCCGTTCTATGAGCCTGAACAGCCTTGGAACCATTACAAAAAGCATGGTTAATATCTGTCAAAAAGGAGGTTTCCACTTTGTTGTCGGCATCCATAACTACAACCACATCATATAAGCTGTCTCCTAATTTGTCAATCGCTAAATTCAGAGCTTTTGCTTTTGTACTATTTTCATAATTTGCTTCAAAAATGGTAACAGATAACTCCTTAAGAGAATCATTCGTTTCAGTCCTCATTTTATCAGAAATTACAACTACTTCAAATCTATCCGGGGGATAATCCTGTTTTAAAAAATCCTTAACGGAGTCTATTATAATCTCATCCTCCTTATATGCAGGAAAAAGAACCAACATCATTCTTTTCTCATCCAGATGTATAATACTTTTCAATTTGCGCTTCTTAAGTGATGCCAAACTTAAAACTACCAGGTACAGTACAATCAACAAAAAAAATAAAAAAAGAATCCAATCTGTAATATTTAATATATTACTCATAAAAAAACCTTTACATTCTTGTCCTTCAGCCTGATAAAGCTCCAGGCTCCTTTCAAAACAGCAAACGCCTTATTAAAATTACCAATAATCATCAATTTAATAACTTCTTTTGGCAAAACAATAAATAACTGATATATGATAGACAAACCCTTTGATACGCCTCGGAGGTTTCTAAAAGCGTATAGTAACCTGTTTCTGGTTAAGTAATAATTTTTTAGGGAGGATATACCTTTAGTTGTTGAGCCCTCTTTATGAACTACAACACAATCCGGATTGTACCATATTTCATATCCAGCCTCCTTTATTTTATTGCACCAGTCAAACTCCTCATAGTATAAGAAATATATCTCCGGCATTAATCCGGAATAGCTTAGCACCTCTTTTTTTACCATCATAGCAGCTCCGTGTGTTGACCATACCCTTGAAGAGATGTTATACTGGCCGATATCGGGGCTCATGTATCCTATCGCTTTATTTCTGAGAAAAACGGGGGAAAACTCAGTAAATCCTGCATATTGGATATAACCTTCAGGCCTTTCAAATAGAATTTTTGGAGAAACTGCACCAACATCTCCTCTTTCTCTCAAAAAAGTACTTAATCTTATTACCGAACTATCTATTAGATATGCATCATTATTAATAAGCATTATAAACTCTTTAGATGCAATCCTTATTGCCAAATTATTACCTCCGGAAAAACCTAGATTAAGCTCACTCCTTATATATATAAACTGAGGGAACTCCCTTTCAAGGTCTGCTGCCTCATTATATTTTGATCCATTATCTACAACAATTACCTCGTAATCATAATCACTTAAATAAAAAAGAAAACTCGAAAGCAAACCTCGTGTGTGTTCCGCTCCGTTATAGTTTACTACAATAAAAGATATATCACATCTCTTTTTCATCTGCTTCAGAAAGTAGTAAAAGCGATTCCTCTTTTTCTATTAATTCTTTATCAAATTTTGGACTCAGGAAAATGATTGTCATTCCCAAATATAAAATGAAGCCTGTAGGAAACTGGCCCATGATCTCTATACTGTATGAAGCTACATATACTCCTGATATCCCGGATACTAAAGACATTACAACTCCTTTGACCTCTCTGTCTCTTAACTTGAAATAGACAAGGAAAGTCCCATATCCAACAATATATATTAATATTCCTAAGTGAAGTATAAGACCAACAATCCCTGTCTCAACCCAAATCAATACATACCAGGAGTCAGTAGGAATTTTTGACAAGTAATAGTTTGGTTCATATTTATCTGATCTTTTCCTTGCCATACCAATTCCTGCTCCAAAAGGCTTGTCTTGCATATAATCTCTCAACTTAGCCTGATTGTCAATACGCACTTTAAAGGATGCGTCCGAAGGGTCAAAAGCAGTTCTCATTCTTCTTACGAATACATTCCCACTACCAATATCCGTATATTTTAAAATTCCAAATGCCAAAGCTGTAGCTATTACAGAAACAATCAGAATATTAAATTTCCTGGATAAAATAGTATAAACGAACATTCCAACAAACGGAACAGCTAGCGATCCTCGTGTTCCAGATATCATCATACCATAAGCACAAGCCGCAGAAGTAAATATGAAGAAAATTTTTGCCCACTTATCTTTAAAGGTTAGAGCTACAAACCCAAATACCACACCGGCAAAGGCGATTCCAGTTCCAAAATTTGCAGCATCAGGATAAAATGAAAAATACCTAATTCCAGTGTTAATTATATGTGTCCTTCCTCCTGATGCATATAACCATCTCCACTCTGCGTAATCAAATCCAAAGTTTTTTTGGATATATGCCTTAAGAACAGCTGTTAAAGAAAGAACGGCCCAAATATAAAGCATATATCTAACCTCTTTGAATTTTTTAAGTATAAGAGCACTGATTAGTGATATTAATAAAAAATATATTGTGACTCCTCTTGCACTCTGAAACCATCCATAGAAGGAAAAGTTAGTTGGATTAAGAACTAAGAAAACACAATAAATAAGCCATATAAACGCCGCAAAAGTTAGTCCGTTAACAATATTTGATAACTCTACTGATTGTTTACCTGAAAGTATGTTTAATAGAATTATTATTATTACAAGTACAATTAAAATGTCCATTGTAATGCCAGGAGATAACACTGTAATATATCTTGACAAGCCTGACACATAGTAATTAAGTATAAATAGTACAGATAAAGCTAAAAAGGGATTTCTTATTAGAAAATAAATAACCAGAACTGTTAATGGTAGAAAAGACAGGGCAAGACCTATATAAAGTCCATGATTAAGAATAACAGTTATTAATAGCAGAATACTTACTACAAGAAAGACATATATAATCGTACCTGACGAATTAGATTTAATGTATTCAGCAATTCGCCTCATAATATTGCTAATTAGAAGTGAGGCCAAACTGAAGAATCTTGTAAATCAATTTTCTCAAGAATGAGTGAGGCGGAAGCATTCCTGTAAAGGTTTCAACATCGTGTCTGCTGACATTTGTAAGATATACCTGCAGAGGGGATCTCTCTGCACTCTTAGTTAATCTTTCAAAAATAATCTTATCAATATCTCTCCACACTTTGTCGCTTCTTAAAACCAACAAGTTTAGAGAGGCCTCCTTCAATAAACCTGCAGGTACTGCTGATTTAAGCAAGGCTCTGTGTTCGACCAGAATTATATCGTAATTATCAATATCATAAATATTGGATAAGTTTTGTGAAATTACATAGTCTCTTGAAATAGCAGGCTCTTCATCATGCCAGGATATGACTCTAATCTTTAAGCCTCTATCTGTCCAGTAATCATATAACAACCTTGTTAGCCTTGATTTACCCGTTCCATCTTCAACACTTAAAAAGTTAATAATATCAGGACCCTCTTTTGGATTTAGGAATGGTATAATGGAATTGGCAAGAGTATTAGTAGCAATTTTTTCATATTCTGCATTATACCGTTTATACTGAAACAGGAATTTTTTTGGAAAAGCCCCCAATACAGTAGTACCGATAAGCCTTTCAGCCCTGAACTTATCTCTGATTGTTCTGTCAAATAGTTCCAGAAATGCAAAGAAACCGGCAATAAAGGCAATGGTAGACCCAAATACAATTAATATAATAATCCTCCTTTTTGAAGATGGTGAAATTGGGAATAATGGAGGGTCAATCGGTTTAAGGTTAGCAGAAGTCATCTGAAGTGTTTTCTGCCTCATCAATGCAGCATTAAGACTTTCAAGAATAGCAAGGTAGGATTTTTCAGTAAAATCAATAATTCTCTCTTTCCTTTTTAGTGTAGAACCAATAGGTGAGAAATATGTGTATTCATCCTGAAGATCAGCAACAATTTCATTTATAACATCCAGTTGAGCCCTGGTTTTTTCTCTTAACAGATATTCATTAATCCACTCCTCAACAAAGGTAACAGAGGCTACTCCCTCCTTTGTGAATTTATCTTCATTTATGCTGCTTGTTATGTCCCTTAATTCAGACTCAATATCTTGTCTCTGTTTTATTAGTGATCCAATACTAATTCCGCGATCAATAATACTATCCCTCCCTATTAATTCTATCCTGGATATCTGACTGCTCAGGGCAGCCATCTCCCTGATTTTTTCGGTGAACTGAGTATTATTCTGAATTATTTTAATTTGTTTATCAATTCTCTTCTCAAGATTTGATACCGCAGCATCTGCACTGGAATATGCCAGCTGCACCTCCATGTACTCCAATGCATATTTAGCTGACAAATCAGCAACTTGCTTAGTCTGCTCAGAATAGTTAATAATCCTCTTCTCAATATTATAAAGTGTAAGAGAATCTTCTGAGGATTTTAATCTCTTTTCAAGCTGAGATAATTCATTTCTAAAATAATCAATCACCGAATTTGTTTGACCAAAACGAAGAACTTCATATTGCTTTACAAATTCTGAATTAAGGAGAAGCAAAGTATGATACGCAACACCGGGATCATCAGCAGAATACTCAATATCGATCATATCACTATCAAGAACTCTTTTAACAACTATATCTTTAAGAGAATTATAACTATAGTGCCTGTGATACCAATTAAAAAGCCCATATACGAAATTTTTGGGAGAAGATCTTTCGTATGCGTTTAAATTCTCAATGGTTTTATCTACAGAAGATTTATCAATGAGCTGTCTTACTTCATAAGGTGTAATCCTGTATATGGATCTGAAATTATCTGCTGTAATGTAATTATTGTCCCTTAGAGAATCTCCATATATCATATGCTGTGCATATAGCCTTAACGAAACATTCCTGAGTGTGGACTTAGACATTATAATGCTAATGAGGTTATCAATACCGTTTTTAACTGAGCTCCAGTCCACTCTGGCACCTTCAATACCTGATTCTATTGTAAAACCAGAAGCAATACCGGTGTATATTGTTGTATTTACCTCATATGTTTTGGGGATATTTCTTGTACTATAAATGGCTAATAATGTAGTAAACAGAGGTAAAATCACTATCCAGTAGCGCCTTCTGTATATCATTTTAACCAATTGATGTAAGAAATCCATCTATTTTTTAAATATTTTTGTGTTGGTTAATGTCTCTAGCTTAAGAATTGCAATTTTAAGATCTGCCCTGGCATTCTCAAGATTTGTATTCGCCTGCATATGCAAAGTTTTTGAAACGCTCAACTCCCCTGCTGTTATCTTTCCAACAATAAAATCATTCTCCACCAGTCTAAACTGGGCTCTGGCATATTCATAAGCCTCCTCAAACACAGTCAACTGATTCATTACTCTTTGAGCATCAACATATGATGTAATAACTTTAATCTTTTGATCTTCATACCACATATCCCTTTCAAATGTTGATGTATTAATTTTGGTTTTCTGAATTCTTATATTTCGTCTTCTTTCAAAAACCCTATTTAATGGAATGTTAATTATCCCCCCAATATTGTACCATATTTGTTGTGTACCAGAGACCTGGTATATTAAAGGGAAATTTTCACCAACATTAGTATAGGAGTTTAGCCCGACCATCCCGTATTGATATGTACCAACTATTGAAAAAAATGACAGCCAACTTAATTTGTCTCTCTTTAATACCTCCTCCTCCGTCTCTATTTTGCTGTCATAATATCTGTACTGAGGACACTCCTTAAGTTTTTCAAATAATACTTCAATAGGAGGAAGCGTAAGTCCGGCAAATTCGTCTTCTGATTGAACCTGACCAAACATATATATGTTCATTCCGGTAAAGCATAATATTGCGCAGATGAATTTCAGAATTGCCATAAATTATACATTTTCTTTTTGAACAAATGCTGTAAGTGTCTTGAATATAATTTTTATATCCATCCAGAAATTATAATTACTTGAATAAAAAATATCCAGTTGCTTTCTCTCCTCTGGGGAGAGTTTTCCTGAGTCCCCCCTCTTTTGAACCTGCCATAGACCAGTCAAACCGGCGGGACCTATAAATCTGTCAATATACTGGTCTGTTGTAAGCTGTTCTGCCTCGTACATAGGCAATGGTCTGTTCCCCACAATAGACATGTCCCCTCTAATGATATTCACTAGCTGAGGTAGTTCATCTATGCTAAATTTTCTAATAAAATGTCCCATTTTAGTTATACGAGGATCATTATCAAATTTAAGAAAATTATTCTTCTGTTTTGATTTCTTATCTCTTATAAAATCCTCTTCTGAAATAACATCGTCATCAGAGTAGTAAAGACTGGTTTCTTGATTTACAGAGATGTTAAGGGGAATTCTTGCTGTATCATCTTCTATATTAAATGCAGACAGATCAACATCATTATATTGATTAAGGCTTAAATAATCTTTAAGTCTTTTATCTGCATCTTTATACATTGACCTGAATTTATAAAAATTAAATATCCTATAATTACTTCCAACTCTTTTTGAGATATAGATTACCGGTCCTTCGCTTTCAACTCTGATCAATGCTGCGATAACAATAAGAAACGGAAAGAGAATTATCAATGCCAGGGCTGAAAAGATAATATCAAACATCCTCTTCCACAAAGGAATCTCATACATACCTGAAATATTCTGCTCATTAATTACAGAGGAGAGTAGTTTATGATTCCTTTCAATAAATTCTATAGCATTTAACAACCGCTCTCTTGAAACATCACTTCGAATAGTATCCTTCACACCATATTTAGTGTATTTTGCAAACAACTCCGGTTTAATTTGGTCAGAAACAAGAACTATATATGCAAAAGGACATTTTAATTTTAACGATTGAATTAAATTTTTATCCGTTGAAAAATCCCCTTGTTCAACAAAAACAAGATGAGGGGCATCTGAGTTAAAATTCTTTGATGAAGAATCTATATCATCAATATTATTACAAAAACTTATTAATTTATCTGAAACTGATCTCAAGTGTGAGTAAATCACACTATCATTTCCCAGATATGAAATTTTTACAGTCACTCAACCAGTTTTTTAAGCCTGACTTTGAGTTCCATTGGATTGAAGGGTTTGGAAATATAGTCGCTGGCTCCCCTCTCCAGCAGATCAATTTTTTGGGAAGTGCTATCTTCTCCTGACAATATTACAAATGGGATTTTCTTAAACATCTCGCTGCTCTTAATATAACCAAGAAACTCAACGCCGGTCATATTTGGCATATTTATATCAGATATTATTAAATCAGGCATATTCCCACTCTGAAGCCAGGCTATAGCTTTTATAGGGTCATCAAAATAAACACAATCAAATATGTCTGCAATGTATACTTTGATAATCTTTGCGATTGTCTCCTTATCATCAACCAATAGAGCGTTCTTTTTCACAATAATGTTACAATTTAAACAACACCTCGTAATTTATCTCTCAAAAGTAGGAAAAATTAGCATTAAAATCATTGCCTTATGAATATTTATTACGGTTTAACAAAAAAATAT
>WARP01009308.1_pt1 | contig 14476 bp, 16 predicted proteins | sample 4769151 | NCBI WGS metagenome assembly WARP01 (sample SAMN08893023, study PRJNA449175) | gut metagenome | isolation source: rumen sample fed with dry roughage | host: cow | place: India: Nagpur | collected 2016 | reverse complement strand
CACCAATGGCATAGCTGATTTTCTGTTCTTTTGTCATGTCTTGCTGGGATTTTACGGTCATGGTGCCACAAACAAACAAGAGGCACAAACCGATGGTTAAAACTTTCTTCATTGTGGTATGAAATTAGATATGATTCTTTTTAAAAGGCCGCAAAAATACAAAAATATTTGCGAATAGCGAACCCTAACACCGGCAATACGTAAAATCATGATAATGCGCACAATAGCTCGCCATCACAGAAAATAAATCGACTACTGTTTATACCAGTTCACCTTTTGCGACGCAAACATAGCGAGGGCGAGTATGATAAACAATCCCACGCTGCCCACGAGCAAAGCAAAGGTTTCTAACTGTAGCAGTATGTAGATAAAGAGATACAACAACAGCAACATGAATCCGATAACGATTGCCATTCGTCGGTTTTTCAAAACCGCCGCCATAAAGACGGTTATCAGTCCGATGGTCATTACCGAGGCAATGATATAGGAGAGCAAAAAAGTAAGATGCTCGGAGAAAGAGAGCAACAACGAATAAAACAGCAACAAGGCAAGTCCTACCAACAGATACTGCACCGGATGCACAGGCGTCATCCGACGCACCTCCACAAACAGCACCACAGCAAAAGTCAGCAAGATGATGAGAAATGCGTATTTCACCGCACGGGTAGTCTGCTGATACTGTTCCACCGGGACCTTAAGATTCACACCGAAGTATTGCGCAGACAAGTTGCCTGCCCAGCCGGTATGCACCTGCGCAAAAGCACGGTTCAAAGCCAGAATCTTCCAACTGGCACTAAATCCGTCAGACTTGACCGTTCTCTCCGTGGGCAGATGATTCCCGTCAAAACTGGGTGTCGCACAATTCGAAGTCAGCGCAATATCATTCGAATTGCCTACCGGTAGGAAATAAAGTTCTTCTGAACCGCGCAACTTGATTTTCACAGAATAGGCCACCGGAGTACCTCCTATAAACTTTTCCAAATCTACAGGACAACTGAGAATCGATCCTAACCCGCCATCCCGATCCGACTTCAGACGAAACTCCCTACCGCCCCACACAAACGAAACATCCTCTGTCAATCCTCGTAAATCCGAAACAGCCAAAATTATGCGAGCCTGACTGACATCGTACTGGCTCAATTTGATACCAGACCAATCATCCGGATAGAGAAACTCTCCTGACATTGCTATAGGCGCCGTATAGACATTAATGTCGTAAATGCCTCGGCGAAGGGTTTGCGTTTGCACATCTCCTTTAACGGTAAGCGTCTCTGGAAGAATATACAAATTGGGCGCATCCTTTTTTAAAGCGGGAATACATATCACCGGTCCGGCCAGATGCTGCTCGCGACTCCACTTGCCGGCCACTTCGCTTTCAGCCAGCTGCATCGTACCGGCCCTTTCATCCACAAGATTCAGTATCATCTGTTGCGGTATCAGCAATAGCACACTCAACCCCATAATAATCAGCAACTTCAGCCAAAGCCTAGGACGCCGAGCTGTCGAGGATTGAGGCATTGGACGTCTGGATGTGGCTGAGGTCGTCTCCCGTGACTCATCTTTCGTTTCAAAATTTCTTTGTTCTTCCATAATTCTTTATTTTTAATGTTATTATTGATATTAAAAGTACTTTGTATAACAAAGTTAATAGACAAAAAAAATTTCATTCCATTATCTGATTGTTCAAAAAAGATTCCAATGCGGAAATATGGGCGGCAAAAGCGTCGCGACCGGTCTCCGTAGCATAGAAGCGGGTATTCGGTTTCCTGCCCACGAAAGACTTCTCGCAGCGGATATATCCCATATCTTCCAAGTTTCGGGTATGGCTGGCCAGGTTGCCATCGGTGAGTTGCAGCAGGTTCTTCAACGTTGTAAAATCAACCGACTCGTTAGCCACCAGCACCGACATGATGCCTAGCCTTATACGGCTTTCAAAAGCCTTATTCAATCCTTCGAGAGCGTCAATCATCGGTTATTGTTTTTTACCCAAACGAAGCGTATAGAGGATTCCGAAAAGAATGTGCAAGAGACCAAAACCAAGAAACCAGAAAAGGAGGGAGTAATGTACGGTAAAGCAGTCTACAAAACCAAGAATCAATTCGGCATAACCGAGGAAGCGGAACACGGGATAGGTGTAGTGCTGCATATTAACCAAGGCGAGGCCGTAGAAGATCAACATGATGGAGGAAGTAAGACCATAGTGGTGTTGCACAATCAGGGCTAAGCAAAGGACACCGCCTGCCAGCAGCGGGATAAAGAAATTGATCAGCATTTGAAACATCCGTTTGTCCAACGAGAGTGGCAGATTAAGGCGTTTAGCCTTGCGCCACGCCATCACTGTAACGGTAGTAAACGAGAGTACGAACAGGAGCAATGCTGCCAGCACCGTCATGTGGATGAGATGCGGAGTGTTGAGGGTAATGTTGCCGGATGCATCGCATGGGAGCGCCAACCAATTCCAACCTCTTAACATCGGCGACACCAGAAAGGAGGCCACGCTTGCGTAGATCCCCACCATGATTATGGATACGCCACTAATGGCTTGAAAGCGTGACGACTTTGCCATCATCGCACGTATATCGTCCAATGTTTGTTTGACTTCTTCTTTCTTCATATCTTAAAAGTACTTTGCGCCGCAAAGAAACAAAAAAAAGTAATACGCTCGGTTGTTGACGAGATTTTTTTTGAAAATTCTGGGATAATAGTATCTCTCGCATCATCCTCTCACATCCATCGCATTGCGCAAGGCGCTACCGATCAGCATAAAGGAGAGCACCAGCAGCATAATGGCTACGCCCGGTACGATAGCCAGATAGGCCTTATCGAGCACTATGTAGGCGTAATTTTCTTTCATCATCATACCCCAGGATGGCATTGGGGGCTGCACGCCAAGACCGAGGAAGCTCAAACCTGCCTCCATGAGGATGGCAGAGGAGAAATTCGAGGCAGAAATCACGATTACAGTACCGGTGATATTGGGAAGTATGTGCTTGAAGATGATACGGAAATTGTTGTATCCGAGGGCACGGGCAGACTCTACAAATTCCTGTTCGCGCAGGCTGATAACCTGTCCGCGCACCACACGGGCGATGTCCACCCACATGGTAAGTCCTATGGCGATAAAAATCTGCCAGAAGCCCTTACCGAGAGCAAAACTAATGGCAATAACCAGCAGCAATGTGGGAATAGACCAAACCACATTGATCAGGAACATGAGCACATCGTCCACCCTACCCCGGTAATAGCCGGCCACTGCCCCGACGGTGATGCCGATGATCAGGGCAATGAAGATGGAGAGGAAACCGACAGAGAGGCTCACTCGGGAGCCAATCATCAACTGGCTTAGCACATCACGTCCGTAACGATCCGTACCCAACAGAAACTTGCGTGACACCACAGGCTCCGGGGCAAGGTCGGCACGAGCATAGGTATGACATTCCTCCTGTCCGAAAAGAGAGACCCGAACCGAGTCGGGGAAAAGTTCATAGCGGCTTATGGGCACCGTGCGATAGAGGGCTGGTTGGCCAAAGAGCATTTTGCGCATGAAGTTCACCTGAGGCACCTCATGTTCCTGCCGTATCTGGAGCAGATCCACTTTAAAACCGGGGTTGCGCAAGGCAATCTCCAACTGCTGGTGATTGCAATAGGGAGTGCTGTCCGGAGTAATCAGATAGCCGAGCAAAGCCACCATGACCACCAGCAGGATGAAACCTAATGACACCACCCCTTCCCACTCCTTCTTGAAGCGGAGCCATGTCAGGGATGTCAAGGAGACGGAGCTGTATTCTTTCTGCTTTTTTCTGAAAATTTTCATCACCATTAGTGTCAAGGCCGCAAAAGTACTTTTTTTTTACTATTTTTGCAGCGAAATAAAAATAAAGAATCCAAATAGGATTGTTGCACAGATAAGACTTTTAATAAAAAACATTTTATACTTAAAAACTTAATAACCTTTAATACTATGGGAAGAGCTTTTGAATACCGTAAGGCAAGAATTTTCAAACGCAACGCATATTTGGCCAAAACGTTCACCCGTCTCGGCAAGGAAATCACCATGGCCGCCAAGGCCGGCGGTCCCGATCCCGACCAGAACTCAAAACTCCGTCTGCTGATTCAGACGGCGAGAAACGAAAACATGCCGAAGGACAATATCGACCGCGCCATTAAGCGTGCTTTCGAGAAAGATCAGTCCGATTATAAGGAGATGGTGTACGAAGGCCGCGGACCTCACGGCATCGCCATCATGATTGAGGCTGCCACGGACAACAACCAGCGCACAGTGGCCAACATCCGCAGTTATTTCAACAAACTGGGCGGTTCCCTTGGCACCTCCGGTATGCTGGACTTTTTGTTCGACCACAAATGCATCTTCACCGTGACCCGCACCCCCGAACTCGACATCGAGGAGTTCGAGCTTGCCATGATGGATTTCGACGCCGAAATCGACGCCGATGACGAGGAGATCATCGTCATGGCCGAATTCCAAGCCTTTGGACCCATCCAGAAATTCCTGGAAGACAACCACTATGAAATCAAGAGTTTCAAGATGGATCGCATCCCCAAAGAGCTGAAAGCCCTCAACGATGAGCAGCGCGCTGAAGTCAATGTCCTGCTCGACAAAATCAACGAGGATGAGGATGTGACCAATGTCTATCACAACATGGAGGAACCGGAAGTGGAGGAATAATCACCAACACCCAACAACTAAATCAAACCATTATGTACTATTACAAATTCAAAGTCTTTTTTGACGAAGTGGAGGATTTCGTCCGGGACGTGGAAATCCTGGCTACCGACAATTTCGAGTCATTGCATCGTCTGCTCTATGAATGTATCGGATTGAAAGGTAACGAGTTTGCTGCATTTTCCATCTGCGATCCCAAATGGAACAAGCAAAAGGAGATCACCTTGCTGGACACCTCCGACGAGGAAGATGGCGGTTACGAAGAGCCTGCTTACGATGATGAGGATCAGTACAGCACCAAGTCAAGGCTGCCGAAGTTCGTCATGTGCGATGCCATCTTGAAAGATTTCATCTCCGACCCGCACCAGCACATTATGTACGAGTACGACTTCATGAACCCCAAGATTTTCTACTTGGAGTTGCAGAAGGTAGCGCAGACGGACGATGCCACCGGTTTCCCGCGCTGCACCTACAAGGCCATGGAGCTGCCGGTACAGTTAACCGCTGCCGACGTACCTGAACCGGAGGATGTGGAACTGGAGGACATCGAGGAGGAAGACGACGACCTCTTTGATGACGACGGCTTCAACGATGAGGACTTCAGCGGACTCAATGAGTTCACCGACTTCTGATCGGACGCTGCTGGTAATCACCGGTCCCACAGCCGTAGGCAAGACCGGGTACACCATCTCGCTGGCTCAGCAGACAGGTGCTCCCATCTTGTCGGCAGATTCGCGGCAGTTCTACCGCGAAATGCGTATTGGCACAGCCTACCCCACCGAGGAGGAACTATCCATGGCGGAACACCATTTTGTGGGCATGCTTTCCATAACCGACTATTACAATGTCTCCATGTATGAACAGGCCGCCCTCAAACTACTTGACACGCTCTTTGAAAAACATCCAGTGGTCATCATGACCGGCGGTAGTCCGCAATACATCAACGCCGTGTGCGACGGCATCGACGAGATGCCCGACCCAGATCCGTCACTGCGCCATTACGTAAACGACCTCTACGCTAACAACGGCATTGAGGGACTGCGGGCGCAACTCCAACTGCTCGACCCGGACTTTGCCGCGACGGTGAATCCCAACGACCACAAGCGCATGATACGCGCCGTGGAGGTAAGCCTGCAAACCGGCAGACCCTACTCCCAATTCAGGACTGGCATACGACACCCGCGGAATTTCCGCATCGAGAAACACTACCTCAACCGACCGCGCACAGTCCTGTTTGAACGCATCAACCGCCGTGTGGATCAAATGATGGATCAGGGACTGCTGGACGAGGTTCGCAGCCTCCTACCCTACCGGCATCTCAACGCGCTCAACACCGTGGGCTACAAAGAACTATTCCACTACCTTGACGGAGACTGCTCTCTCGAACAAGCCGTCACTGACATCAAAACCCACACCCGCCGATACGCCAAACGACAACTAACCTGGTTCAAACGAGACTTTCACGAAATACTCCTGACCGATTGAACTGTAACAACTTTTGACTTCTTAACGACAATACACAATATCAATTAATCATCAAAAAAAATCAAAATGAAAAAAGTATTATTTCTGGCATTAGTAGCCATGGCTTTCTGCTTCAGCGCCTGTAAGGAACCCCACGTAACTCCCGTCAACCCCGTTGTCAAACTTCTGTTCGCCCCCGGCGGAAATGATTCCAAATGGGATTATGTTGATTTGCGGGCCCAAACTGCAGAAGACCGCAACTTCTCGGTAACCGTTTCCGACTATCAATCCTACGAAATCGCTTGCGAAGAGAAGAAAGTCTCCAAGGAAGCCATCTCTTACAAACTGGGTGGCCAAGATTGTAACATCCACTCCAACTCCTGCACCATGGACAGCACCGCATACATCAAAGTGGCCATCCCGCACAACGATCCGCTGGTTCTGACCTGCGACGCAAAAGGAAACTACAATTGCAAAGCTTACGAATACCTCAACAGCTACGAAGTTTCTGGTAAGACCTACCAGAAGGTGCATCATTTCACCGTAACCTTGGCTTCCGCTGATGTGGAATACTATTTTGCAGAAGGTGTAGGCTTGATCTACGCTCAAGACAACCAAGGTAAAGTTTGCCTGAAGTTGGCAGACGCTACCATCTACTAATCGTTGGTTTTTTCCAACAAGCCCTTAATGACGGCGGCCGCGGCGAAACATCCGAAGGCCGCCGTCATGTATGATAGGGTGCCCACGGTGGACAATTTGTTAATAGATTCATCCTTATCAATCACAACCGCACTCTCCGGCACATGCTCTGGGGAGTAAACCACCTTGAATCCCTTCCGAACACCCATGCGATAAAGGCGCTTGCGCACTGTTTTAGCCAGGTGGCAATAGGCGGACTTGGAGATATCGTCCACTCGAATCTGCGAAGGATCCGTTTTACCCCCAGCCCCCATCACCGAAAGCAAGGGCAGACGGCGCTGCAATGTCTCAAATATCAGATACACCTTAGGGGAGAGCGAATCGATGGCATCCAACACGTAGTCATATCGGGCGGCATCGAGCAGTTCACGCGTGCGTTCGTCGCGCACAAACTCTTCCACACAATGCAGTTTTAACTTGGGATTAATGTCGAGCAGGCGCTCCGCCATGACCTGCACTTTGCTGCGCCCCAACGTGGAATGTAGAGCTGGCATCTGGCGGTTCAGGTTGGTCACCGACACGGTATCGGCATCCACGATAGTCATCTCCCCCACCCCAGCGCGACAAAGCATTTCGGCAGAATAGGCTCCCACCCCACCCAGGCCTACATTGAGCACATGGGCGTGGGCAAGACGCTCCATCGCATCACGACCCAACAGCAACTCCGTTCTTGACAACCATTCTTCCATAAACATCCTATTTAAAAACGGCCGGCAACCCCAGAGGCCATGACACGGTCGTATATGCGCAAATAATTATGATATGTCTCATCCAAGTTGAACAGATGCAACGGATGTAAGTCGGCAACATGCTGTTCCATTGTAGCATATCGTTCACTCACAAGTAAAATCTTCTCCGCTAAATCGGCAGCATCGTGTGAAGAAACAGCAAAACCGGCAGTTCCTTCCGGAAAGATTCCGTCAAAACAGCCCTCTCGAGCATAAATCACGGGCAATCCTTGCGAGAGTGCCTCCGCAAACAGCGTAATCGGGACTATTCCCCTTGATGGGTGCACCAAAATATCATGCCGACGATACAATTCCATACGCTCTTCCAACGAAGCGCTCTTGAAGTCAAAAGAGGTCAACTCAACCTGAAAGTTCCGTTTATGCAGACGATGTTCAGCCTTTTCAATCAGATCACTATAATCCTCGCGGCCACCTATGTTCGCCGTCAGCAGTCGGATGTGTATTAAGGAAACGGGCTTGGCCAAATGCAGATGTTGGAACCAAAAGGGATCTATATGGGGGAATATCATCAACGAATGGCTAAAAACCACATCAGCCAGTTTCGCGGGCAGTTTTTCTGCCAACACATTCTGAAATACCATCGATGGAAAAACCACCTTTTCCGCTTCTTCCAAAATCTTATACGGACGCGGGCGCAAGGTAAATTTCTCCAGCTGCACCAAATCTTCATCGCTCAGAGACAGCACATAGGGTATAGCGCGATCCCGTTTCAGTTGCAGGGCGGTAGGGCCATCCTGTAGCCAACTGTGGGCGTGAACTAGGTTTATACCTTCCGTTTCGGATGCGTCACCCACCACATTATGCACCGATTCCTCCAATCGGGACAGCAGTTGCCCAAATGCAGGATCCTGCGAATGGCTTTCATATAGATGAAGAATTGTCATAGATAAAGTTGTCTTAGGTAAATATCTTGAAAAAATGGCTTGTAATTGCGGCCTAACGAATGGTTATGCCAGAGTATGACAAAGTCACCCTCAACAGCACGACAACGAGCACGCAGCCTATCCACTAGGATGTTGCATTGCTCCACATCCAGTTTTAGGTAGTCCCAAAGAGTGCCGTCCATCAGAATCAAAGGATGTTCGGTGATATTCGTGGGACAGTCGTTCTCAAAATCGTATAAGAGATAAGGATGGCAGGTACCACATCTGAAGCCAGGCTGCTCAGCAAAGCCCAACGAATAGTCATCACGGAGACCGTTAATGCCCCACACTTCTGGGGTGGCGGTAGTTCCTTGCTGGGCAGAGGGGTTGAGCAAAAAACGGAGATAGTGTTGGCGACCGCAGGATACCTCCCGACGAAGCACTTGCTCCAAACGGGACTTTTCCTCCCCATACCGTATCGCATCGGCATAACTGTCATAACTGCCATGCAGCCCCACCTCCATACCCTCAGCCAAGATGTTCTCCACGCAAGTGCGCACCACTCTATCTTCCACATTATAGGTACAATCGGGTTCTTCAGAGTGCAACGCCTTGAAGAAGAATACCGATTGCAAATGACATGCTTGGGAATGTTGTATCAACTCCCGGATAGCCAATACGTATGGATCCTGCTCGGCATCGTGGCGACATCGGCGGTACTCATGCAATGAGGTACGCACATCACGGATGCGTCGGTTTATGAGCAAATCTCTTCCGAAAATAGACTTACAGGCCTGCCAAAATCCCTGAAAGCGGAATAGAATATCCACATCGTGGGTGGGAACTAACTGCGGCTTCCGCGGCAGCAACGGGTAGTCGGGAAGCAAATTTTTCAAGATCCACTGCCGCAACAACATAGCATACTCATCTACCAAAGGAAGGTGGACAAAACCGTACTTAGCGGCCAAACTGCGGATATAGGGAAAGCGATTATGTACATCGCGTGATCCTTCCGCCAGTTCCTCCTGACGGGAGAGAAGCACAAAACTCGGCGTGATGATATCATACGGCAGCGGATAATGGTTATTCCCTGCTGGAAAGAGCGGAATGCGTTCCTTCGCATCCGCCGTTGTCATCCAACGGCACTCGGCGGTGCCTTCCAAAAAAGCTTTCCGCTGTTGTTCGGAAAAAAGCGGGAGTGCAAGAGACTTATCCTCATCAAAATGAATCACAACTTCCGTTTGCGCTATGTCAACCGAGTAGCGCAGCGGCACATCTGCGGGCAACGCCACAGCAAGCAGATGGTTTAGCGTATATCGGACAGCATTATTGGACAACATTCTCCCAATTTTAAAGATGCAAAAATAACATAAAAAGCGATTCGCATCCCAGTAAAATTGTCAACAGTTGTTAACAAACTATCCTTATCCAGGCTGTAATCAACCATCATTGTTGGATTCACAGCCACGGGCTTCCGAATATTCGGACATAGAAATCTCAAAAAACTTCTAACACCCCATGGAAAATCTTCGCAGCAAAGCTTTCAACGCAACTGTATGATGTCCTGTGGTGATAACATGGTGATTACCGATAGGATTGGTCAAAAAGTATTCAATATCCGTCGGGGCGGCGAGGCGGATCACCAACTGTGAGCGGCAAAGATCCGGCTTCGCCTGATTGCGGATCAGTTCTCCTTCTGCAATAAATGCCCGCGACAAGTCACCGGCAATCTTGGTAATGGTAACCGGTCCTTCCGGCACATAACCCCGGATTCCCACGCCTATTCCCGACTCAAAATGCGTATCCAGTTCATACCGTTGCACCATATCGAATGGTATCGTGCAGTGGGCGAAGAGAATTTCACCTGTTTTGGGATTGATACTGGCGGGATTCGCCTGAAATGAGGACTTGCCGGTCAGGGCGCGAAGCAGCATCATAGTCAGCAACGTAGGTACATCCCCTTCGCAACCCGCCACACAGCCCTCCGCATTCAATTTCGCCAATGCCCAGCATCCGGTATTATGGACGGCATCCAACAAATCGAAGCAGCGGATTGTAAATCCCTGCAAGCCATATTGCAGCACAAGCCTCTTCAAAGCATCGTAGATCTGGCAGGCACCCGGAAGCGCTTGATAGACTACCGGGACATCGCTTTGTTCCGTAGGCAAAGGTTCGGGAGTCACGGAAAGGGTCTCCATCAGTTCATGCATAGAAAGTTCCATCAGTTCTATGCCAAGTTTTTGCCTCACACAACCGGCATCCGCATAGCTGGCGATAAGCCAGTCGGAAGGTTTTCCGATGACACCGAGCCGACAGTGACGCAAACTCCTAACAGCCGATTCCACGCGACACAGCAGTTGGATGCGCGATGAAACATAATCGGAACTTCCGTGCAGTATCTCACCCTGTTTCCCTTGCTGTCGCAGGAAAGACAGGATTTCCAACGAAGCGGCCAACGAATTGCTTTTATCGGAAGCGAGAAGATAGAAGGGAGCATCGGATTTTCCTACCAAGGCGGGCATCCGTTGTTGAAAAAGACCTTCGGTGCCACCCGTCCGCACAAAAATCAGGTCGAGATCGTGGGTGCCGTAATCCGAAAAATCGTTGCCCTTCAGCACATACGGTATATGGAGGGAGGCCAGGAACTCCCGGGTGAGAGCCTCCACCGCCTGCGAGTCATGCAGCGGTGAGGTCAAAGTATAGACAGCGATATTCATATTGATAAATTTTCATTGTAATCCTTCCGTTCAACCAACGCCAATAGCACAGTTTTAGTTCTGATTATCAGTCTGACAGAACCGTTGTTTCAGCATATCGACGACCTCCCAGTCGGCGGGCAGCCATTGCACGCTATCGAGTTCGTTGGGAGCGAGCCAGCGGGCGGCCTCGTGTTCCAGGAGGGTCAACGAGCCGCTTTCCACGGTACAGAGGAAACAATACATCGTGAGGTGGAATTTTGGATAGTCCCACTCGATAGTATGCAGCAATTCCCCTACGGTGATGCGGGTCTCGAGTTCCTCCCAGATCTCGCGGCGGACGGCCTCTTCGGGCGTCTCCCCGGGTTCTATTTTGCCGCCGGGAAACTCCCACCAGTCCTTCCAGTCGCCGGATCCCCGCTGTGTGGCGAAGATGCGGTTTTGGGAGTCGTGCATGATGGCGGCGGAGACGGTAATGTGTTTCATAGCCTTATTCATTCTTGTTAAGGATAACCAGTGCAGCGATGACGCCAGGCACCCATCCAGCGCAGGTGAGGATGAAGACGATAAGAATAGACCCGCACCCTCGGTCGAAGACGGCTAACGGCGGGAAGATTATGGAAAGGATAACGCGAAAGAGTGACATGGTGGTTATTTTTTATATTTCTGAAACCATCTTATCTCATCGAAAGTATGGCTCGCAAATTTGTATCGGTGAACGTTCTCCAAATCATCAGTTTGATCGGTTTATAGTCATCAAACAACTGTTTAACAAATTTAATTTCAAACACAAGTCGATAATCATTCTCATCAGCCTCCTGAACAAATTCATGTTTTGTACCCACGCGAGCCACTTTTATCAAGTAGAGATCCCGAATACCTTTACCTTTTGTGTATGGCATGAAATAACAGAGTTTATTAAGTGCCACAGTGGATGGAAACTTTTTTCCTGAGAAGTATGCCTTTGCATTTTGAGTAGTATATTGCAAAATATATTTATCAGGAACAAGGCAAACTAGGACGTTCTTGGAATCGTCCAAACTATTGTTGTCGATGATCTTCTTTCTTGGGATTGGGTTTTTGATGATACTGACTTCTTGAGGATACTGCTCATGCATATCAAATAAATCAAGTTCAAAAAGTCGAGGTGGAAGCATTCCATGCGCTATTATGTTGGCCTCATCAAATAGACTTTCTTCTGGACACTTAGCATCAATATCATTGAAAAGGCGAATCAGCGAGCGACCGATTGCGAATGCGAGGTTTACTGGCACGGCATTTCCAATCTGTTTATATTGATCCGCAATGGTTCCTTCAAATTCCCAATAGTCCGGAAAAGTTTGAATACGGGCATATTCACGTACTGTTAATGGGCGTGTTTCAGTCGGATGACAACGTTCTGTTTGTTTTTGAGCTGGAGCGCACGTGAGTGTTAAAGAAGGTTCATCCATCGACAAACGACGAGCCATCCCCGTTTTACCACCTCCAAGATAAAAACTTCCACCCATGTAGTCCTTTTGTTCATCAACGGGTAAATCGCGCCAATCACCACCCTCTGGCACCATCGCCATAACTCGGGCTTTTTTTGCAGGATACAGCTGACCTTCAGATTTCGGCACATCATTACCGAAAAGTTCCCCGGCGAAGAAAGCATCACGCAAAGTCATCACGCGACGATATGGATCGGGCCACTTGTAACGGAATCCTTGCTCATAAATATCATTGCGAATAGCAATGAGTATTAAACGTTCACGTTTCTGAGGAACTTGGTACATAATCGCTTTCAGAACCCTTGGTTCAACGAGAGTATAGCCTAATTCGGCAATGGCATTACGAATGATATTAAGAGTGTTTCCATCATCATGGGATAACAATCCTTTCACATTCTCACCCATGAAGACCTTTGGTTGAATTTCTCGAACAGCGCGTGCCAACTCGAAAAACAATGTTCCTCGGGTGTCATTTAATCCGCCTTTTTTACCCGCGTAAGAAAAAGCTTGACATGGAAATCCTCCTGAAAGAAAATCTACCTTGTCACGAAGTGGCGTGAAATCAATTTGATGGATATCACCTTCAAGCACATTCCATTCCGGGTGGTTGCGTCTCAAAGTTCGGCAAGCCATTGAGTCGATTTCATTCAGTAAAACATGGCGAAACCCTGCCAAATGCATACCAAGAGCCAATCCACCAGCACCGGCAAAGAGCTCTACGGACGTAAAGTCACGTAGCGGAGCAACATTAAACTCTTCGTCCCATTTTGTGTTAAGCATCATTTTAACGGGCTCAATATCGGTCAAGTCCTCCATAAAGAATCCGTCTTTGCCTTTTTCATTTTTATGATATGGATACACACCACTCTCACCCCACTTTTGAGTAGTGGCAATTGAAGTTCCTGTGAGATCGGCTAAATTTGTTGCAGATAAAAATCTTGGCATCTTTAAAAATTATCAAATCCTTCGTAAGTCTTAAAAGCTAATAGATACAGGCTCTTCATGATATCCGGCGAGATTGCTGATAGCTCATCGAATACAGTATTCTGGTGGGAAGCACTGCCCAACTCTTTGATAACATCATCTAATATTAAAGGCAACACATTACATAATTTTGCAAAAGCCAACGAATCCCCAAAAACAATCTCATAAAACTTATCCATCGAAACTCGACGAATATTATCATTCTCAAATCTCTCATTGTCAACCTTCGCAATCCAAGTCTTATTCTGTGAATGTGTGGCGATAACCTCAACAAGCATACAAGTAGCCTTGCTATCACGGATGATTTTTTGCTGCATCTTCATATATGTCTTTTGGGAAGCAGCCGAATTCATCGTGTTATGTTTGTTTTTCATCTCAACGAAGATGTGTTTTTCTTCATTGACAACATCAAAACCTTCTTTCGGTACTGACCATCCATTCCCAGCATAACGAAACAAGTTCTGATGGAAATAGCCAATGTGATTGTTATTCGACTTATCCATTTGTCGAATACATTCAGAAGCGACAACCTCTTCCATAGATTTTCTATATACCTTCGCATCAAAAGTAAGCTTGATAGGGTCAACTATGTTTTTGTTGAACTCTTTTAAGCTAATACTCGCACTATAACGTTGAACCGTTTCTTTTACATGCCTAAAAATGTCTTCATCTGAAATAAATCCCAGTCTATACTTATTCATATTTCACTATTTTAATGAATGAATCTTCCTTGCCAAATCTTTTCCTATTCATACTTTATAATACAATCCACCAATCCTTTTATCACTTCCGAACACTCCGGCTTCACTTTTTTATCCGGGATGAAAATTTGTTCGATAGGAATATC
>WARP01001798.1_pt1 | contig 14499 bp, 13 predicted proteins | sample 4769151 | NCBI WGS metagenome assembly WARP01 (sample SAMN08893023, study PRJNA449175) | gut metagenome | isolation source: rumen sample fed with dry roughage | host: cow | place: India: Nagpur | collected 2016 | reverse complement strand
TTAATTATTAAAAAATAATTATCTTTTATTAAAAAATTTAATTATACTTATTATTTAATAAAAACATATAAATCTAGAGCAGATACTATGTCAAAATTAACTTGGGGTCTGGGAAGCATTGTGGTATTGGCAACAGCGGTCATAGGAGGGAATTTATATGCAGACAAAAGTTTAACTTCCTATTATCAACAGTCTCAAAAATCAAATTTCATGTCGATTCAGTATAAAAATTTTAATATGGGTGCGATGCAGGGTTCTGCCGACTGGACGGCCGAATTTACTCTTGATCCCTGTAAGCCTAAAGATATCCTGATGATTAGCGGTCAAGATAAAATCAAGCGCAGCTGGAATGGCTATCAGATTCAATCAAAAATCTCACTAAAGCAAGGTGATGCAACCTTCCAACGTTTACTGAAGCAACCGTTAACGGTTCAAACAAAAATTGATTGGTTGGGAAGAATGCATACTTCACTCGTCACTCCGGTGTATGAGAAAAATGATGCAGATATACAAACCCGCATTGATCCCATGACTTTTACAATGCTTGCCAAATCAAAAGATGATCAATTCGATGTGTTGAATGTAAAATTTCAAATTCCGAATATGACGGTGAATGATAAGTTGGGCCAGATGCAGATGCGCGATTTAGAGTTTGAAAGCAATCATGGCTTAAACACGGTTCTGAAGGAGGGGGAAGCTCGTTTAAATATTGCTTCAATTCAGCGTACGGATCGAAATGTACAGCAGTTTGGCAGTGGTGAATTAAAAGGCTTTGCTTTGCGGGTAAATACTCAGCTCGATAAAACCAAGGTTGCTTTTGATACTCAGGTCAAAATTGATGAAATGACCATGTATAAAACTCCTAGTTTTCATGATTTTGAAATGAATTTTAAGCTGACTGATCTTAATCGACAAAAAGTGCAGAATTTTTTTGATTTATTGGAAAAAAGTAGTGCAGCATGTATAGCAAAAGAAGAACTCAATCAGGATATGGTGAGCAGTTTCCTGGCCATTGTGAATGACGGTTTTACTTTTGAATCGCAGAATAATCAAATTAAGGTGGGTGATGGCTATGCCAAAGCCAGCCTGACAGGAAAGGTCATGCCGGGACATCAATCCTCTTTTGAAAGCTTATTGAAAATGGCGCCGAATCTGGTCGAATATCAGGCCAATATTGAATACGATAAACAAATCATGAAAACCATCATGAAAAACTATCTGCAACAAGGCGGTAAAACCTTATCTGACCAGGAACTTGAGCAAATGCTGGATGGTATGCAGCAGACGCTGCAAGCGAAACGGGAAGGTGATATCTTAAAAATCGGTATTGAATATAAATACGGTGAAAAGAAATTTTTAAATTAACATATGTAAAAACAAAGGCTGCCAGATAGGCAGCCTTTTTAGTTAGTGTAGTATCTAAAATATATTAGTCATTTTGTGGATGTTGAATTTTCCATGCACGGTGGATTTTGGTATTACGTTTAAAGTCTGGTCCAATGGTTTCATTGGTAATTTCCTGAACATCAAAGAACGCCAGAATTTCTTCATCCATCTCGAAACCACGATAGTTATTCGAAAAGTATAAAGTTCCTTCTGTAGTCAGGCGGTTCATGGCACGTTTAATCAGCGATAAATGGTCACGTTGTACATCAAAGGTACCATGAAACTTTTTCGAATTCGAGAAGGTTGGCGGATCGATAAAAATCAGGTCATATTGTTCATGACCTTCTTTTAGCCATTCAAAACAGTCACTGGCAAAGAACTGGTGTTGTTCATCGGCATGATCTACGGTTAAACCGTTCAAGACAAAGTTTTCTTTCGACCAGTTCAGGTAAGTGTTGGATAAATCGACACTGGTGGTACTGGCAGCGCCCCCTAAAGCAGCATGCAGGCTGGCAGTTGAGGTGTAACTATACAGGTTGAGGAAATGCTTGCCTTTTGCTTCTGCTGCAATACGCAAGCGCATTTGACGATGATCCAGGAACAGGCCGGTATCCAGATAATCAGTCAGGTTGACTAAAATTTTGGCTTTGCCTTCCTGTACGATAAAACGTTTAGAAGCAGTACTCTGTTTGGTGTACTGGTTTTTACCTTCCTGACGCGCACGGGTTTTAATGAAGATAGCATCACGACCTGAACCGGTCACTGCACGAATGGCTTGTAAAGCGAGATTAAAACGCTTTTTAGCTTTTTCCGGATCGATGGTTTTTGGTGGTGCATATTCTTGCACATGTAAACGGTCACCATATAAATCTACCGCAACATTAAAGTCAGGCAAATCGGCATCATATAAACGCAAACAGAAGATATTTTCTTTGACCGCCCATTTTTTTAGATTCTGCATGTTTTTTTGCAGACGGTTGGTAAAGTCCTGAGCGCCTTCAATCGGCTCGAACTGCTGGGGTTGCCAGTGTGCCAAGAACGGTTCTGATACCGGTGCAGGCTTAATGATGCCGAAACGCACATAAATCGGCAGTTTACCATTCATCAAACGCAGAATTTGCGGTTCATTGAATGCCAGCACGTCGGCTTGCTCAACCTGTGCAGCAATCACCGCAGCATACTGGTTCGGGAAATTCTTTTGTAGCAGCGAAGATAAACCTAAATATAAAGCACGGTTAGAGGCTTTATCCCCTAAACGTTCACCATAAGGCGGGTTGGTGACAATAAATGAGGTTTTGCCTTCGGCTTTAAAATCCGGCCAATCTGCCAATGTACGCTCTTCAATTTTGATATGGTCAAGCAGCTTTTCAAAACCGGCTGCAATGATGTTTTGCTTGGTGGCTTTGACTGCTTCCCAGTCTGCATCATAGGCATAAAACTGCGGTAAAGGCTGTTGCAATGCTATTTGATGGCGTTCTGCGGCTTCTGCCTTAATTGACATCCACAGTTCATGGTCGTGACCATTCCAGCCATTAAAGCCAAAGCGACGTACCAGGCCCGGAGCACGGTCAGTCAGCATCATCAATGATTCAATGATAAAGGTCCCTGAACCACACATCGGGTCCAGAATAATATCGGGATTACGTTTTTTTAATTGGGCTTTTTGCAGAATGGCTGCCGCAAGATTTTCTTTAATCGGCGCATCGGTCATGTAATGACGATAGCCACGTTTATGTAAGGAATCGCCAGATAAATCCAGACAATAGGTATGCGCAGTTTTACCAGCAAGTACATAGAGGGTAATTTCTGGCTGTTTGATGTCGATACTTGGGCGTTTACCCACAGCTTCCATAAAGGAATCCACCACACCATCTTTTACCCGTAAAGTTGCGAATTGTGTATTGACCTTGATTTCACGTTCTACATGTAAACGAATGGCAAATGTACTTTGTGGTGCGAAAATGAGTGACCAGTCAAAGTTGATTGCACCTTCATAGAGCTCTTCTGCAACATCACGTGCGTCATGGGTAAATTCAAGTTCATGAACATGAATAGGGGTTAAAACACGTGAAGCCAAACGAGACCACATGCAAATACGGTATGCATCTGCCAGTGTGCCTTTGAAAATCAAACGACCCGGTAACTGTTCAATATTTTGAACACCTAAACCTTCAATTTCCTCGCGGAGTAAGGTTTCAAGACCATCTGCACAGGTGACCCAGTAATTGCTTAAACGTGAAGAGGTATTCATAAAATAGAGAGACCGAAAAAATAAAATAAAAACTTGTATAAGTTTAACTTATTTTAGTGCTGAAAACTTTTTATATTTTGAAAACTTCAAGCGACTTAGGTCAGTGTATTAATTATAAAAAGCTCTAAATGTTGGAATAAAAAGCCAATTGAAAATTCAGACGATATGTAAAATTACATTGCGCTTAAAAGTAAGTTTTAAAGTTTAATGAATGGATTTTATTGAGGGAAAAATGTGAATATTACAGCAAAAAAGGATGATATTTTTTCAGTTGCGACATTATTATATGCACGCTTAAGGAAAGTGAATAGCCGGGTTATTGATGTCATGTATTTAATGCAGGATCGTTCCTATGCACATCATGTGGTCACACTTGCACTTGAGACAAAGGATCCAGAGCTTGCCAGCTATGTGGAACGTTTGCGAGTGCTTTTAGACTTACAGGATGATCGTGAACTTACAAATGGAGAAGATCAACAGATTCGTCTTTCGAAGGAAAATAATGCCAATAAAAAAGTTTTTGACGAAGGCCATGTAAGTTTTAGCCTATTCTAAAATATAATAAAAACATCATTTTAAGAGAGCTCATATGTTGAATCATGTGAGCTTTTTTTGATATTGGTACAGATATTGCTGCATAGCCCAGTGAGGCTGCTTGATCAAGAAGAGCACTTGATGCCTCACTTTCTTTTTTAGAGATGGGAATGACAAATGTCAGAAAGTGTAATCATTACAAATGAAGTTTTTTCAGTGGCAACACTTATTTATGCACGGTTAAGACGGGTATCAGGGCGTGTGATTGATGCAAGCTATCTTACAGAGAATGTCGAATATGCCGAACATGTGGTGGCAATGGCGAAACAGACACAAGACCCTGAATTACTTCGCCTAGTTGAACGTTTGACTAAAGTGCTGGGACTAAAAACTGATGAAGAGCCTGAAAATGAAATTCAGTTCACCCAACATGAAGAATTAATTTCGGTTGAACCCACTCAAGAAGATATAGAGCGTGCACAAGGGGCAAACCGCTACATTGGGGCTCTACGTTAGTTGTCTAGGGTAACTCGGAATCAGGCTGAGTTACCTATTTTTATTTTAAAAATCAGATGGCTAAATCATTGAATGGTTAATTTATCTTATTGAAAAATTAAATGGGAATTATATTTTTTATTCCAAATACCGAGCTGCTTTTTAGACAAGTAAGATCAAGCTGAACTATTTAAATCGCTTAAACTCTGTATAATACGTTGACTTAACGTATAAGGAATCTCTCATGCACTTGGCGGCATTGCATACTCCGAGCCAGATTCAACTCAACCAAGATGGTAACTTAAAACACTTCCTCACCATCGAGGGTCTTTCTAAAGAAACACTCACAAAAATATTGGACACTGCGCAGTCCTTTTTTAATGACCAAAATCAGCTGATTACCAATAATCTTCTCGAAGGTCGTACGGTGATGAACCTGTTTTTCGAGAACTCTACCCGTACCCGTACCACTTTTGAAGCTGCAGCAAAGCGTTTGTCTGCCAATGTGCTCAACATTGATATTGCGCGTTCTAGTACCTCTAAAGGCGAAACCCTGCGTGACACCTTGTGGAATCTGGAAGCCATGGCAACCGACATTTTTGTGGTGCGTCATTCATCTTCAGGTGCGCCGCATTTTATTGCCAAAGATGTCTGCCCGAATGTTGCCATTATTAATGCCGGTGATGGCCGTCATGCACATCCGACACAAGCGATGCTGGACATGCTGACCATTCGCCGTGAAACCAAAAAGAATTTTGAAGATATCAGCATTGCCATTATTGGTGACATCAAGCATTCACGTGTAGCACGTTCAGATGTTGCGGCACTGCAAACTTTAGGCTGTAAAGATATCCGTGTGATTGCGCCAAATACCTTGCTGCCTTATGGTTTTGCTGAATATGGCGAAGGTGTCCGTTTATTTAACAACATGGAAGAAGGCATTAAAGATTGCGACGTGATCATTACCCTGCGTATTCAAAACGAACGTATTGATTCACCCGCTTTATCTTCACAAGCTGAATTTTACAAAATGTACGGTCTGAACAAAGAGCGTCTGGCTATGGCAAAACCGGATTGCATCGTGATGCATCCAGGCCCAATGAACCGTGGTGTGGAAATTGATTCCAGTATTGCCGATGGCACCCAGTCAGTGATTCTGCATCAGGTGACCAACGGTATTGCAGTACGTATGGCGGTATTGGCTCTGGCAATGCAAGGTCAGTTGCAAGAAAAAGGTTTGTTAGAAGCGGTTGCGGGATAAGGGAAAGTCATGAGTATTGTAAAAATTGAAAATGTACGTGTCTTGGACCCCATCAATAAAACCGACAGCGTACAGACTGTATATATTGAAAATGGCAAACGGGTTGCTGAAACTGCCAACGTAACTGAAACGATTAACGGGCAAGGTAAATGGCTGATGCCAACTATGGTGGATCTGTGCGCGCGTTTACGTGAACCGGGTCAGCAGCAGCATGGGACTTTAAAGTCTGAAGGCAAAGCTGCCCGTGAAAACGGTATTCTGCATGTGTTTACCCCACCAGACTCAAAACCGATCGTACAAGACAATGGTGCTTTAATTCATGGTCTGGTGGAAAAAGCCATGCTGGATGGTGGCATTTATTTGCAGGTGATTGGTGCACAAACGCAAGGTTTGAAAGGCAATCAACCTGCCAATATGGCGAGTCTGAAAAAGGGTGGCTGTACTGCAGTTTCCAATGCCAATGCACCGTTTGCCGATGATGATGTAGTGATTCGTACCCTGGAGTATGCTGCTGGGCTGAATATGACCGTCGTGTTCTATGCGGAAGAACCACAAATTGCCAAAGACGGTTGTGTGCATGAAGGCTTTATTGCTTCACGTCAGGGCTTGCCGATGATTCCAGCTTTGGCTGAAACCGTTGCGATTGCAAAATATCTGCTGATGATTGAAGCGACTAAAGTCCGTGCTCACTTCGGCTTATTGTCTTGCGGTGCTTCTGTGGAACTGATTCGTATTGCAAAAGAAAAAGGTTTGCCAGTAACTTGTGATGTGGCTATGCACCAGTTACATCTGACCGATCAGCTGATTGATGGCTTCAATTCACTTGCTCATGTACGTCCGCCTTTACGTTCCGAGCAAGACAAGAACTTGCTGCGTCAGGGTGTGAAAGATGGCATCATTGATGCGATTACGACTCACCATGAACCACTGAGCAGTTCTGCAAAAATGGCGCCATTTGCTGAAACCCAACCAGGTTTTACTGCATTTGATACATTTGTACCTTTTGGTATTCAACTCATCAATGAAGGTTTATTTGAGCCTTTGGAGTGGGTGGAAAAAGTTACCGTTGCACCGGCAAAAGTAGCAAACATGCTAGAACGCTGGACTGAAGAAGCGGGCTGGGCTTTGCTTGATCCTCAACTTGAGTGGACAGTCAGCAAAGAAAGCATCGTGTCTCAAGGTAAAAATACCCCGCTGATTAACCAGAAAGTGGTGGGTAAAGTGATTAAAACTTTTGCGGCTTAAGCGATTAGATTGAATGTAAAATTTAAGAAAGTCAGCTTCGGCTGGCTTTTTTATTATTGAAAAATAATAGTATTCAAATAATACAATTTATTACACTGACTAAAAAATGAACGAATAGACTAAAAAAGGACATGATAAAAAGACAATAAGAGGAATAAGCCATGAATCTTAATTTGATTGATTTATTAAAGCAGAAAGTATCTGCAACGGTTTTGGAGGGTGAAACCGAATACCTGAGTGAGAAAAGTCAGGCCTTAAGCAGTTTTATCCCCATTTTGTTATCTATCTTTAAATCTAAACCAGAGTTTATTATAAATTTACAGAATCAATTAAATCCAAGACTGGGCGATATCTTTATCATCAACCCCTCTTTAAAGCAGGAATTTTTGCAACAGATTTCAGGCACGGTGCCGACTAAAACAATCGAATCAACGCTCAATCGTTCTATAGCACCAACTTTGAGAGTACTGGAAGATGAGGCTGGATCTTCCGAACCTAGTGCCATTACCCATCTTATTGCAAGCCATTGGCCCGCAGTATTCAGTGCTTTGCCACATTGGGCTCCCGCACTCCTCAGCGCTTTAGGGATGGATACTGCATCGGGGCAAACTTTACATCAAGTGCCCCCCGTTGACCCTTATCAGGTCATTGAGGAAAAAAAGAAATCAGGTTTTTTAATTCCCTTGATTGTTTTCCTTATTTTAGCTGCGCTATTGGCATTTATTTTTAAGTCGTGTTCAGATAAAAAAGAAAGTACTCCAGCCAGTGGTATACCTGCTGAAACAGCGAGTAGTGAACCGGCAAAATTGCAACTCAGTACCGGTTCGACAGGAGATTTAATCACATGTCAGCTCTATTCCGGTAATGCAAATTATATTGATATTTTACAACAAGAAATTAAACAGATTTTTAATCACAATATCGGTTGTGGTGTAGAAAACAATAGCCGTTATCATTCAGAATTTATCGATCAGGATGTCATTCCAAGCGTATTGAAACTGGTCAAAGGTGTACCTAATGTCTCATTAACCTGGATGGGAGATCAGCTCTTCATTCAGACTGCTCATCCGGCGGATGCTGAACAGCTTGCAGCTCAAATTCGTCCCCTAACGAAAAACATGACTGTACTGACTCCGGCTGGACTGCAGAGTGCATCAGCAGTTGTAGATCCCAATACTGCCATTGCTACCGGTAATAGCAATGCAGAACAAGCATTGGCGGAAATTAATCCAGAGCAGATTCGTGCACTGGATATTGCAACCGCACTGAATATGCAGATTATCAATTTTGCTACCGCAAGTGCCGAGATTCCAGATGCCAATAAATCGATTCTGGATCAGGCTTCTGCCTTGATTAAACGCGCGCCACAGGTCCATTTAACTGTTAAAGGGCATACAGATGCCGTGGGGAATGCAGAGGTGAATAAAGCATTATCGCAAAAACGTGCTCAAGCCGTTGTGGATTACCTAGTCAAACAAGGCGTTGATCCTGCGCAGTTGCAGGCGGTGGGTTATGGTTCACAGCAACCTGTAGCAGATAATGCAACGCCTGAAGGACAATTTAAAAATCGCCGTATTGAGTTTGAAGTATTAAATACCGAAACAGGTGTGGTGCGTGAAGTGGATGAGCAGGGTGTCAATAAGCAGTAATAAGTGAAAGGTCAACTTTATCTCGGTTTAAAAAAAGTACACTTATCCATACATATTGAATTGCAATTAAATAAAAGGACGAATTGATTCGTCCTTTTATTATTGGCATGCTTGTACAGAATTGTAAAACGTGAACTTAGGTATGCGAATTAGTTTTATTGGTGCGGGACGCGTGGCGCATCATCTGGCTGCTGTTTTAAGCCAAAATCATCAAATTGTACAGATCTATAGCCGGACTTTAGAACATGCCCAGACTTTGGCAAGTCAGGTCACTGCACAGGCAATAGTCAATATTGCAGAACTTCAAGCAGATGTGGATTTGGTGATTATTGCAGTGAGCGATCAAGTAATTGCTGAGGTCATTCAACAGGTGCATGCACAATTAGCCGATGTCTTGATTGTGCATACCTCAGGCAGTACCGATATTCAAGTTCTGGCAGAGGTTCATCCACGTGCCGGAGTATTTTATCCTTTACAAACTTTTAGCCTGGCCCGAGAAGTAGATTGGCAGGCCACGCCATTGTTTGTGGAAGCAGTCCAGCAGAATGATCTGGCGCAATTGACCAATCTAGCAAATAGCTTAAGTTCACGAGTCTATCAATATTCATCGGCGCAACGTTTAAGCCTGCATTTGGCGGCTGTATTTGCCTGTAATTTCAGCAATTATTGTTATGACATGGCGAAGCAGGTGGTCGATGCACAGCAAGTCGATTTCTCGCTGCTTTACCCGTTAATTTTGGAAACCGCCCATAAAGCTGTACAGCATGACCCTAAGCAGATGCAGACCGGGCCTGCAATGCGGGGAGATCAAAATATCCTGAATATGCATCAACAGATGCTGGATGATGCCAAACGGGAAGATTTGAAAAATATTTACAATCTGATGAGCCAACAGATTTTGCAATCGCATCATCCTGATGAGTCACTTAAACTTAAATAAATTCAGGTCATGCATTGTAAAGGGAGGCACTTATGGCAAAGGATTTTAATAGCCAGTATGTGGTAGACGGTTATGATTTACACATCCGGAAGCTCATTCCTGGTTATGAAGTGGTACATCAGCAAATTACGGCTTTATTAAAAACTTATGTGGATGAGTATGCACATGTGCTGATTGTCGGTTGTGGTACCGGCTATGAGCTGGGTCATCTGGTCCAGTTGTTTCCTGAATGGACTTTTACCGCAACAGAGTTGTCGCAAAACATGCTGGATAAAGCCAAACATCATATCCACGCCTTAAATGCATTGCATCGGGTGGAGTTTGTATTGGGTGATGTAGACCAGTTAAAAACGGACCAGTCTTACGATGCGGCACTGTCCATTCTGGTTACGCATTTTGTGGCTTATCTAGAGAAGCCCAAGTTCTTTAAAGCCATTTCCTCACGTTTAAAATCTCAAGGCATATTCATCACTTTTGACTTGACCAAAATCAAGTCGGAGCAGGAGTTGCAGACCCTCAAATATCTATGTGAGGCCAATGGCTTAACGCCTTCACAGGCTGCGGTCATGCTGGAGCGTCTAGAAGATGATTTTTATCCGTTATCGAAGCAGGAAACTTTTGAACAACTGAAAGCGAGTGGTTTTGAAGCTGTGCAGGGGTTTACCCAGATTTTGTTCTATCAAGGTTATATGGCGATAAAAGCTTAAACTTTGAGTATAAAAAATGGCTCATTGATATGAGCCATTTTTATGCTGTCAATTAAGGTTATTTGATTTTCTTGAACAGAAAATCATTGATTTTATGACCTTCCTCTAAGCCGCGACGCTCAAACTTGGTTTGCGGACGCCATTCCGGGCGAGGGTAGCTGTTGCCTTTGCCTGCCATATTTTCAAGATTTGGACGGTTATCCAAAACGTCGAGCATCCATTCAGCATAGGGTTCCCAATCCGTTGCTGAGTGGAAAGTACCGCCCATTTCCAGTTTCTGTTCAACCAGTGGCATACGGTCATGCGATACAAAGCGACGTTTGAAATGACGTTTCTTTTGCCATGGATCAGGGAAATACAGCTGGATCGCGTTAATGCTGTTGTCAGGCATTTCACGCAGTACCTGAATGGCATCGGCATCAAGCAAACGTAGATTGGTTAAGCCTGCCATACCCGCTTCATACACACATTGCGCAATACCCGGAACATGCACTTCAATACCGACATAGTTACGCTCAGGGTTGGCTTTCGCCATCAGCACCAGTGAACGTCCCATACCGAAACCGATTTCTACAGTAAGCGGACGTTCTGGATGTTCAAACTGCTGACGTAAATCACCCACCGGATATTCCAAAATTAGGTGACCATATTGTTCAAGCGCAGTACGTTGAGAGGTATTCAGCGGAGATGAACGACGCATAAAAGTGACAATTTCGCGATGTTCATTCAAGTTGTCCAGCTCTACGACTTGCTGGTCTAATGGATCGTTCGACATAATTTTGGCAAATGTAAAAAATACGAATGCGGTATTTTAAGTCCTGAGCCTGACAAGTCAAACTTTTCTCGGTTTTTTCGGTCGCTAAAAGTAGCTTTAAAAATAAAAGAACCCGAAAGCTGTTTATCTTTTATGAAGATTGATTGTATTGATCAATCAAGGTGCTGCTGGCTTCGTTCAAGCCTATCACTTCAACTTCAATATTTTGATCTTTAAATTTCTGCACCACGTTATTCAGCATATTCACTGAAGTAATATCCCAAACATGGGCATGACTCAGATCGATCACAACTTTGGAAATATTTTCTTTAAAGTCAAAAAACTGGAAGAATTTTTCTGAACTGCTAAAGAAGATTTGCCCGGTAATCACATAGTGGCGTTGCTGATTGTGCAAGGTCGATTGTACTTTCACTTCACTTTCCAGCTTGTTGATAATGAACAGTGCAGACAGCAGTACACCAGTCAACACGCCCAAAGCCAGGTTATGTGTTGCCAGTACCACAATCACCACAGTAATCATCACCACATTAAATGCGGCAGGATGCTGACGGAACTGTTTAACCGAGTCCCATTGGAAAGTGGTGAAGGCTACCATCACCATAATCGCCACCAATGCTGCCATGGGCACATAAGCCAGCCAGTCTTTAAAAAAAACAACCAGACAAAGCAAGAATACGCCAGCCACTAAAGTTGACAGTCGGGTACGTGCACCTGAAGATACGTTAATAATCGACTGGCCGATCATGGCACAACCAGCCATACCGCCCATAAAACCGCTGACAATATTGGCAATTCCTTGGCCACGACATTCTTGATGGCGGTCAGCCTCCGTTCCGGTGACTTCATTAATCACCGTGGTGGTCATCATGGTTTCCAGTAAACCGACCGTAGCAAGGGTGATGGAATAAGGAAAGATGATCTGTAGTGTTTCAAAGTTCAGCGGAATGTCTGGAATCAGGAAAATTGGCAAAGTATCGGGGAACTGTCCCAAATCACTGACAGTACGCATGTCGGCACCCAAAAATACTGCTAAAGCACTCAGCACAACAATACAGACTAAAGGAGAGGGAATGGTTTTGCCAATTTTGGGCAGATAAGGAAACAGGTAAATAATGCCTAGTCCCAGCACCATAAATAAATAGCCTAAGCTATCCATTTTATTAATTTCCGGCAGTTGTGCGGCAAAAATCAAAATGGCGAGAGCATTTAAAAAACCATACACCACAGACTGCGAGACAAAGCGCATCAGTTTTGCGACTTTAAAATAGCCTGCAATGACTTGAATGATGCCGGTTAAAATCGTCGCTGCCAGTAAATATTGCAGTCCATAATCTTTCACTAAGGTAATCATTAGCAAGGCCAGGGCACCTGTAGCCGCAGAAATCATGGCAGGACGACCGCCAAAGAAAGCAATCGTTACCGCTATACAGAAAGAGGCATATAAGCCTACTTGCGGGTCAACACCAGCGATAGCCGAAAAAGCAATAGATTCGGGAATTAAGGCTAAACCGACCACCAATCCGGCCAACACATCGCTACGGATATTGGAAAACCATTGTTCTTTTTTAAGGTTAATCACACGAATTGATTTCATCAAATTTTAAAGGTGCGTATGGTAAAACAAGTTCAGTCAAAAAAGCATATGAATTTGACTTGAAAATATGCGAAATTTAGACAATATTCAGAAGGTAAATGATTTTTATATATTTACGCTTTTTTGCAATTTACAGGTTTGATCACTTGAAAGTTTGTTAGAAGCCATTTAAAACAGTGAATAGACATATAACAAGGATCAGGTATGAAGCTTTATTATTCTCCAGGTGCATGCTCTTTAGCGTCTCACATTATTTTGAATGAAATTAATGTAGATTTTGACTTGGAACGCGTTGATTTAAAAACACACAAGACAGAAAAAGGGGCTGATTATTACGAGATTAATCCTAAAGGTTATGTTCCAGCTCTAGAAATTAATCCAGGTTTGATCCTTACTGAAAACGTTGCCATTTTACCTTTCCTTGCTCAGCACGACCCTAAACAAGATTTGATTCCGCCATCCGGGCTAGGACGTGCCAAAGTTCTCGAATGGTTGGGATATTTAAACTCAGAATTACATGATGCTTATGCGGTTTTCTTTGGTGCTCCCTTGGAGAAAGAAGCAAAAGAAAAAGCTTATGCAGAAATCGATCGTTTATTGACTTATATCGATAAAGTGATTGGCGAGTCGGATAATGATTATCTGGTGGATGATAACTTTGGCCCGGCAGATGCGTATCTATTCGTATTAACCAACTGGTCGAATGGTATTGAACATGACTTAATGCCGTACAAGAATATTGTTGCCTTGCGGAATAAAGTCGCAGAACGTCAGTCAGTACAGATTGCCATGCGGGATGAAGGTCTCATTCCTTAATTCTATAGAGTGATTTGAAAAGCACCTGCGGGTGCTTTTTTTTAGGTTTAAAGATTGGTTGGATGTAAAATGATCTATGGTTTTATTGTTGATTTTTTATTAATAGTATTTTGCAAATTCATGAATTTTTATCAATAAGATATTTGAATATATTGGCCTTATGAAAATGTATGATTTAAGGCGAATAAATGAGTAATATCCTGATTGTGAATGGTGCCAAGCATTTTGCACACTCGAATGGTGAGTTAAATGACACCTTGACTGAATTGGCAAATGCTGTGCTTGGTGAACTGGGGCATAGCGTTAAAATTTCCCGTGCCGATAGCGACTATGAAATTCAGCAGGAAATTCAAAAATATGTCTGGGCCGATATCATTATCTATCAAATGCCGGGATGGTGGATGGGTGCGTCGTGGACAGTAAAAAAATATATGGATGATATTTTTACGGCAGGTCATGGCATTTTATATGCCAGCGATGGCCGATCACGTTCGGATGCATCGAAAAAATATGGTTCAGGTGGCCTCATCCACGATAAAAAGTATATGTTATCGTTAACCTGGAATGCGCCCATCGAAGCATTTAATGATCCTGAGCAATTTTTTCATGGCGTTGGCGTTGATGGTGTTTATCTGCCATTTCATAAAGCCAATCAATTTTTAGGAATGAAAAGTTTAGACACCTTCATCGTAAATGATGTGATAAAAATGCCCAATGTCGCTCAGTACGAACATGACTATCGTCAACATCTGATGGATATTTTTGCCTAAGGGCTTAGTCAGTTAAGTACATTTTTCTTGACATATAAAAAAGGACTCCTCTGAGCACTGCTGTCCCATAGTTTGC
>WARP01000429.1_pt2 | contig 14510 bp, 14 predicted proteins | sample 4769151 | NCBI WGS metagenome assembly WARP01 (sample SAMN08893023, study PRJNA449175) | gut metagenome | isolation source: rumen sample fed with dry roughage | host: cow | place: India: Nagpur | collected 2016 | reverse complement strand
GGCCATAATGTGATGCATGGTCAGTTCGACTGGCTGAATGATCCGACATTAAATGGTGCCAATTATGACTGGGACACCATGGCAACAGGCGATGACTGGAAACATACGCATAACTATATCCATCACACCTATACCAATATTGTCGGTAAAGACCATGATGTGGGCTATGGCCTGATTCGGGTCAGTGAAGCACAAAAATGGGAACCGCGCTTTTTATTCAATATTCCTTTAACTATTCAGCTGATGCTGTTCTTTGAATGGTATGTCGGTGTACAGAATTTACATCTGGAAGATGCGATTGCCTATAAAACCAAAACCTGGAAACAGGTCTGGAAAGAGTCGGCAAAATTCCGCAAGAAAGCCACCCGTCAGATTGCCAAAGATTATGTCTTTTTTCCTCTGATCGCGGGTCCGAATGCGTTGCCGGTATTTGCCGGAAATGCAGTGGCGAATGTCATTCGTAGCCTCTGGGCATCCGCAGTGATTTTTAATGGACATTTCACTGAAGATGCCGAAACCTTTGAACTGGACAATACGGCCACTGAAACGCGTGCCGAATGGTATTTACGTCAAATTCGCGGATCGAGTAATTTTAGCGGCACAGAATGGCTGCATATTTTGAGTGGTAATTTGAGTCATCAAATTGAACACCATTTATTCCCTGATATGCCAGCGAACCGTTATGCTGAAGCTGCACCAAAAATCCGTGTCTTATGTGCAGAGTATGGCATTCACTATAATGAAGCCAGTTTCATGAAACAGTTTGCTAGCGTCTGGGTACGTTTAGCTCAATGTTCATTGCCAAATTCATGGACTTCAACCCTTGAACAATCCAAACAGAAATTAAAAGACTTATTGAGCTTTTAAACTTCAATAACAAGCTTAAGGATATGCAGGGTGGGTAGCGAATTTCATGCAAGCTAAAATGGATGCATCCGGGCTTGATGGTTTTTGCCAATAGAGAATCTCTTGGCAAAACCTGAGAGCATGCTTCTGTTATACTAGGCCGCAATGAATTTTAGCCGAAATTAAGGACTCATTATGCGTATCGACCAACGTACATTAGATCAATTACGTGACGTAAAAATTACCCGTAACTATACACGTTATGCGGAAGGTTCAGTGTTGATTGAATTTGGTCATACAAAAGTTCTTTGTACTGCAAGTATTGATAATTCAGTACCGCGTTTCTTGAAAGGTAAGGGACAGGGTTGGGTGACTGCGGAATACGGCATGTTGCCACGTTCTACCCATACCCGTAGTGACCGTGAAGCGGCGCGTGGTAAACAAAGTGGCCGTACTCAGGAAATCCAGCGTCTGATTGGTCGTAGCCTGCGTGCCATGGTGGACTTGAAAAAACTGGGTGAAAATACCATTACCATTGACTGTGATGTGATTCAGGCTGATGGTGGTACACGTACAGCATCCATTACTGGTGCAGCAGTGGCTTTAGTCGATGCCATGAATGTATTGCTTGAAACCAAGAAAATTAAACACGATCCGTTGAAAGGTCTGGTGGCTGCGATTTCTGTCGGCATGTATCAAGACAAAGCCTTGCTCGATTTGTGTTATGAAGAAGATTCAAACTGCCAAACTGATTTAAACGTAGTGATGACTCAAGCAGGCGAGTTTATCGAGCTGCAGGGGACTGCTGAAGACAAGCCATTTACCCGTGCACAATGTAACGAAATGCTTGAATTGGCAGAAAAAGGCATCCAAGAACTCATTAAAAAACAGCAAGAAGCTTTAGGCTGGTAAGTTGTTAATTTAACAATCTCAGCAATAAAAAACGCACCCATCGGTGCGTTTTTTATTGACTCAATTTTTATTGAGTTGAGTAGGGGCGATCAAGCATTAAAACGCATGGATAAATCCACTGCTTTCACATCTTTGGTTAATACACCCATTGAAATATAATCCACACCTGAGCTTGCCACTTCACGTAAGTTTGCGATGGTAATGTTACCTGATGCTTCCAGCTTGCAACGACCGGCAACATGCTTCACCGCATCAATCATTTGCTGCTGGCTGAAGTTATCCAGCATCACGATATCCGCTTTTGCTTCTAAAGCCTGGTTTAGTTCATCCCAGGTTTCAACTTCAACTTCAACAGGTTTACCCGGTGCAATGTTATGTGCCTTGCTAATCGCCTGCGCAATACCACCGGCTGCCATAATATGGTTTTCTTTAATCAAAAAGGCATCAAACAAACCCAGACGATGGTTCTGACCGCCACCAATCGCCACGGCATATTTTTGTGCAATACGTAAGCCCGGCAAGGTTTTACGGGTATCTAACAATTTGGTATTTAAGCCTTCCAGTTCTTTGACATATAAAGCGGTTTTGGTCGCAACCGCAGAAAGTGTTTGCACAAAGTTGAGGGCAGGGCGTTCCACCGTGAGCAGGCTGCGTGCAGAACCGGCCAGTTTTAAAAAGGCTTCATTGGCTTGTACGCGGTCGCCATCATTTTTTAGCCAGGTGACCTGTACTTTTGGATCATAAGCCTGAATCAGTGCATTGACCCAAGGCTGACCGGCCAGCACCATGTCTTCACGGCTAATAATGGTTGCTGTCGCCTGTTCATCTTCAGGAGTTAATAAAGCAGTGATATCACCTTCGCCAATATCTTCTTGTAATGCTTGTTGAATGTTGATTTGGATCGATTGTTCAAGCAAGGATTGAGATATGCTCATAAGGATTCCCGTATCTTTTTTAACCCATGAAAATTGCGCGTTATTTTAGCACTGTTCATTTAAAAGAAATGTTTTTTTCCAGCGATTTTAGCTGCGGAATTTGAGATTTTAAGTTTAAAGTTTTAGGATTGCGCTAAAATCATCAGCTTATGCGAACAGGACTCAGGATTGGACTATGCAACAGGCCCCCTTTTTTCAGGTCATCGACGGTCAGTTAATCGGTGCCAGGCAAGTACCTTCCCCAAATTATAATCAACGTCCCGAACACACCGAAATTCAACTGGTTGTGGTGCATAACATCAGTCTGCCGCCGTCACAGTTTGGTGGGGGATATATTGAACAGTTTTTTCAGAACCAACTGGACTGGTCAGAACATCCTTATTTTCAAAGCATTGAAGGCATGCAAGTTTCTGCCCATCTGCTGATTTTACGCAGTGGTGAAGTGCTGCAATTTGTCAATTTTAATGATCGGGCCTGGCATGCCGGACGTTCCATTTACCTGGGCAAAAAAGAATGTAATGACTATTCTATTGGCATTGAACTGGAAGGCAGTGATGATTTGCCTTTTGACGAGGTGCAGTATGTGGCGTTGGCGCAAGTGACGGCTGCATTACAGGCGGCTTATCCCAAAATTTTGCAGCATTTGGCCGGTCACTCCGATATTGCGCCTGGACGTAAAACCGATCCGGGCCCATTTTTTGACTGGGTCAAATTCAGAACTTTATTGCAGCAGCATAAAATCCATCAATAATAAGTGGGCTTTATGATTAAACAACGAAACTCCATGTGGAGTTTCATTACAATAGCGACTTAATTTTTTCACTGGGTGGTTACGATGGCGCTTTGGCGATCGACCTTTATTGTTAGTACAATGACCATGTTGTCTCGGGTGCTGGGCTTAGTCCGAGATGTGGTATTGCTGAATGTGTTTGGTGCAGGTAAAGATTTCGATACCTTTGTGGTGGCCTTTCGTATTCCGAACTTTTTCAGGCGCTTATTTGCCGAAGGTGCATTTTCACAGGCTTTTATTCCGGTTTTAACCGAATATAAAACCACGCGCACTCATGCAGAAGTGCAAATCCTGATTAGCCGGGTCTTTGGCTGTCTGGCCACCTTTATGACCACCCTGACCTTTATTGCCATGGTGGCAGCACCTGCGGTGCTGTATATCTATGCGCCCGGTTTCCATGATGATCCGGAAAAATTTGCCCTGGCGACGGATATGTTCCGTCTGACCATTCCTTATCTGCTGTTTATGTCGTTAACGGCTTTTGCCAGCAGTATCCTGAACAGTTATGGGTCTTTTTCAACCCCGGCATTTTCGCCTGTACTATTGAATATCACCATGATTGCAGGCGCATGGTGGTTAACGCCCTATATGGCCGAACCGATTATGGCACTCGGTTGGGCGGTGGTGATTGCCGGTATTTTACAGCTGGTGATTCAGATTCCAGAGCTGTGGCGTAAAAAATTATTGATTCCGCCTAAAGTAGATTTCAAACATGAAGGTGTGGAACGCATCATGAAATTGATGCTTCCGGCACTGTTTGGTGTTTCGGTTACCCAGATTAATCTATTGCTCAACACCATTTGGGCATCGTTCATGCAGGATGGTTCGGTATCGTGGTTATACAGTGCCGAGCGGATGACGGAATTGCCTTTGGGGTTGATCGGTGTGGCGATTGGTACGGTAATTTTACCTTCACTGTCCGCACGTCATGCCGAACAGGATCAGGTTAAATTTAGAGGCATGATTGACTGGGCTGCCAAAGTGATCATGCTGGTCGGTATCCCTGCCAGCATCGCCTTATTTATGCTGTCTACTCCAATTATTCAGGCCTTGTTCCAGCGTGGGCAATTTACCTTGCAAGATACTGAAATGACTGCGCTGGCCCTGCAATGTATGAGTGCCGGAGTAATCTCCTTCATGCTGATTAAAGTCTTTGCCCCGGGCTTTTATGCCCAGCAAGATACCCGCACACCTGTGCGTGTTGGCTTGATGGCCGTGGCAGCGAATGCCATTTTAAACGTGGTGTTTATTGGTTTCTTTAAACTGATTGATTGGCATGCAGAGCATATGGCCTTGGCCCTGGCTTCTTCAGGTTCGGCCTTGGTCAATGCCGGTATGCTGTATTTTTATCTGCATAAACGCAATATTTTCCGCTTTGCTGGACACTGGAAAAAGCTGTTCCTGCAATATGCAGTGGCGAATGCCGCGATGATTGCTGCACTGTGGTATGGATTGAGTTGGTACAATGGAGATGTATCACAATGGATGCGTATACTGGAAGTGATCGGTTTATGTATCGCTGGTGTGGTGGCTTATGCGATTGGTTTATTGGTCACCGGCTTTAGACCACGTCATTTAAGACCTTAATTTTTATCTTAAAACTCTACACGGCGAGATAAGTTAGATAAAAAGATATTTAATTTTTGATTCGGTTCTTTTGCTAGGTAGATAATAGAAAGCTGAATAAAAAAAATCGGATATGAAAAAAGAGCCTGAATAGGCTCTTTTTTTTGATCAAGTGAGATATTTTTAAGTGGAGTTCATTCAACTAAACTCTTCCCCTGGAGAGGAAGCCGACGATTGCTAAAATAACGGCAACCACGAGTAAAATAACCGCAAAGTCTTTAGATAATCCTGCAACGCCAGCAAAACCTAGTAGACTTGCGATCAGTGCAATCACTGCAAAAATAATCGCCCAACGGAACATAAGCTTTCTCCATGTTTTGTTATTTTCAAAGTAGATTCAGTATAGGGGCTGAAAATTTCCAGCAGTGTTATGCTTGTGTTTAAAAAATGTTCAGTTTGACGGCAAATCGATGATTTAAAGTAATAATCACGTTTATGGACTGTAAACATGCACAGGTTATAATATGCTTCATTTGCTAATTTTTGCCTTGCTATGACCGAATCCTTACGTCCACAATTTTGGAAAGAATATGCTTTAACTGAACTTAATCCTGCCGAATGGGAAGCATTATGCGATGGTTGCGGTCTCTGCTGTTTAATCAAATTAGAAGATGAAGAACTGCAAGAAGTCGCTTATACCAAGGTGGCTTGCAAACTTTTAGACTGCAAAACTGCACGTTGTAGTAATTATGAGCAGCGACTTGACCATGTACCGGATTGTATTCAGCTGACCCCAGAAAAATTAGCCACTATTCACTGGCTGCCGCCGAGCTGTGCTTATCGCCGTTTAAAAGAAGGAAAGAGTCTACCTGCCTGGCATTATTTAAATACAGGAACACGTGACAGTGTGATCAAGGCGCGCAAATCGGCAGCAGGCCGTTGTATTTCCGAAATAGAAGTTAATGAAGATGATCTTGAGGAATATATTGTGCGTTGGGTGCGTTAATCCCTTGTTCATCATCATATAATTTTTGGTTGAAAGTATTTGGAAATATCATCCTCACCCAGACCTGACACAGCGATTTTTTTGTAAATCAGCTCATTTGAAATACGCGATATTAAAATTACATAGTAGACTTAGTTTAAGTACAGTAAAGAAATAACAAGATGTCTGAGAGCCATATTCCACTCCCTGAACGACTTCGTCCGCGTGATTTGTCCGAAATTATCGGGCAAGATCATTTATTGGGAGCAGGTGCCCCCTTACGTCAAATGATTGATCAGGGCCATTTACCTTCCATCATTTTTTGGGGGCCACCAGGCGTTGGAAAAACCACCATTGCTTTGCTTTTGGCTCAAGCCGTGGATCGGCCTTTTATCAGTTTATCGGCACTCAATACCGGAGTAAAAGAACTGCGTGAAGTGATTGCCGAAAGTGGCGATTTATTGACCCCGGTCGTGTTTATTGATGAAATTCACCGTTTCAACAAGTCACAGCAAGATGCCTTATTGAATGCAGTAGAAAAAGGCAAAATTACCTTAATTGGAGCGACCACAGAAAATCCCTCTTTTGAAGTGAACAATGCCTTGTTATCGCGTTGTCAGGTGTATACCTTAAATGCGCTGGATGATGAGTCAATTCGAACTTTATTGAATAATGCCATACAGCAGGATGCCTTTTTAAAAGAGCGTTATATCCAAATTGAAGAATACGAAGCATTACTACAATTTGCGGCTGGAGATGCACGTAAGGCACTTAATTTATTGGATTTAATTGCCAGTACTTTTGAACCGGAACTGGAAAATATCATCACCAATGCTATTGTGGTCAAGGTAGCTCAGCAGAATATTGCCCGTTATGACAAATCGGGTGAGCAGCACTATGACCTGGTTTCGGCATTTATTAAATCCATCCGCGGCAGTGACCCGGATGCAGCGCTGTACTGGATGGCGCGCATGCTGAAAGGTGGAGAGGATCCGGTGTTTATTGCCCGTCGTATGCTGATCGCTGCTTCGGAAGACATTGGTAATTCCAATCCGAATGCCTTGCTTCTGGCGGGCGAATGTTTCCGTTCGGTACAGGCTGTGGGCATGCCGGAGTGTCGTATTATTCTCGGTCAATGTGCAGTGTATTTGGCGACCAGTGCCAAAAGTAACAGCACTTATCTGGCCATTAACAAGGCACTCGACCTGGCTGAAAAAACTGCAAACTTGCCTGTGCCGCTACATTTACGCAATGCACCAACCAAGCTCATGAAAGAGCAGGGCTATGGTGTGGATTATCTCTATCCGCATAATTATCCAGAGCATTTCGTTCTGCAAGAGTATATGCCACCTGAATTAAAAGGCACCAAGCTATATGAATCTGCACGCAACAAGCGCGAAGTGGAAGGAGAAAAACTGCAACAGCGTCGTTGGATGCAGCAGCAACAACAGCAATAACAGTCAAGATGATTCCAGGCGCTGAGGCATCTTCTTTCATGCTTAGTTTTTTCAGATGAAAAAACGTAAAAAAAAGCCCAATCCATAGGACGGATTGGGCTGAAAATAGGATGTCTTAGGGGAGATACATCCTAGAGGGTAAACTAAAAATCTTGGTCGGTAAGCAGGAGCTTATAAAGTCATTGACTTCAACCTCTTGTTGCCTGGTATATAAGAGATATTAAGTAAAAAAACCAATATTGTAAAAACGATCATTTTTATTAATTAAATCTGTTTTTTCGATTTTTGGAGATATAAAAAACCGGGCTAAACAGCCCGGTTTTTTGAAATTCGATGAACGAATTAGATATCAGAAAGGTCGATACCTAAACGTGCAGCAACTTCTTCATAGGCTTCAACAACACCGCCTAAACCTTGACGGAAACGGTCTTTGTCGAGTTTTTTCTTGGTGTCTTTGTCCCATAGACGGCAACCGTCTGGAGAGAATTCATCACCCAGTACGATACGGTCGTGGAATACACCGAATTCAAGTTTGAAGTCTACAAGTAACATGTTACCTGCATCGAACAAGCCTTTAAGCACTTCGTTCACTTTGTAAGTGAGTTCTTTCATTTGTGCCAATTGTTCAGCAGTTGCCCAACCTAAAGCAATCGCTTGAGATTCATTCACCATTGGATCGCCAAGCGCATCATCTTTGAAGAACAATTCGAAAGTAGGTGGAACCAGTTCTTTACCTTCTTCTACGCCTAAACGACGGCATAAAGAACCGGCAGCATAGTTACGGATTACACATTCAACTGGAACCATTTTCAATTTTTTCACTAAAACTTCAGTTGGAGAAAGAAGTTTTTCAAAGTGAGTTTCAATGCCAGCTGCAGCCAATTTTTCCATGATGAAGGCGTTAAAACGGTTGTTCACCTTGCCTTTACGATCCAGCTGTTCGATTTTTTCGCCGTTAAATGCAGAAGCATCGTCACGGAAAACTAGGATAAGGTGATCTGCACTATCTGTTTCATAAACAGATTTCGCTTTACCAGTATAGAGCAAGGTTTGTTTCAACATGGGGGAACCTTTTTCAAAAAAAAATGCCTAGTACGACTAGGCTGGCCAATTTTGGTAAATCTGGGTTAACAGTTCTGCAGCTTTTTCTTGGTCTGCAAAGCTGTTATCGGCATTGAATACAGCTAAGTTGTTACTTGTGCCTACAGAGGTCAGTCTTAATACATAAATTTGCTGATCAATCTTAATGGTTACTTCGTAACGATTTTTACTTTGACCAACAATGCTATGGTTGAGGCTACTGAGGGTGGCAAGTGTGTACTGCCAAATTGTAGCAGAATTTCCGTCTATTTTGAGCAGTGGATTTTGGTTTCCATCACGAACCAGCTGTGGACGACCGATATTTGTGCTGTCTTGTTGAGCATCGGCAGCGCTATTGCTTTGCGCCTTGTCGGGACGGGGTAGAGCAAAGCGGTTACCGTGCTTGTTTTCAAGCTTGGGTGCATGCTCAATCGCCAGCGGGTCAATGGTTGGGGCTGGATACAACGGCGTTGCCGGTCGAACCATTGAACCTTCCGGATATTTCACAGGTTCAAGGGTTGTTGTATTTTTATAGTCCAGTGAACCATTGCTGATTCCCATGGAACTACAACCCGCTAAACTGAATGCCGAAAGTGCAAGGGTTAAACCGAAACGTAATTGCATAATGTTGTGCTCTTTATTTAATGACACCCGCAGCGCTGAGTGCTTCACGCAACGGGGTACGATATTGTTCTGCAAGAGGAGTTAATGGTAAGCGAATACCGGTACCAATTAAGCCCATTTCATGGAGTGCCCATTTCACAGGAATTGGGTTAGATTCACAAAATAAAATATTGTGTAAATTTGCAACTTTATTATTTAAAGCTTCAGCACCTTCTGCATCACCTGCGAGTGCTGCAGCACAGATCAGGCTCATTTCCTTCGGTGCGACATTGGCAGTGACAGAAATGTTGCCTTTAGCGCCAAGTCCCATTAATTGATATGCAGTCGCATCATCGCCAGAATAAACAGTCATGTCTTTGCCGGCTAATCCTTCGATGAGTTCTTTCCCACGCGCTACATCCCCAGTGGCATCTTTAATACCGACAATTTGCGGAATATCGGCCAGACGGATCACGGTTTCGTTAAGCATGTCCACGCCGGTACGTCCTGGGACGTTATACAGAATTTGAGGCAAATCAACAGCTTCAGCAATCGCTTTGTAGTGCTGATATAAACCTTCCTGTGTAGGCTTGTTGTAATAAGGCGTAACCAGTAATGCGGCATCTGCACCGAGCTCTTTTGCTTCTCTGGTGAGCTCAATGGCTTCATGAGTCGAGTTTGCACCGGTACCGGCAATAATAGGAATGCGTTTGTTGGCTACACGGATGATTTCTTTAATCACGCGGGTATGTTCAGCCATGCTTAGAGTCGATGCTTCACCTGTGGTCCCTACAGCCACAATACTGTTGGTGCCTTGTTCTATATGCCACTCAACCAGCTTTTCTAGACCCTTCCAATCTACGCTGCCATCTTCAAACATCGGGGTGACGATTGCGACAATTGAACCTTGAATGATCTGTGCTTGCTGAGTCATTTTAAAAAATTATCCTATTTGGCCATCCAACTGGGGTAGAAAAACAGAGATGTGGATGGTTACGTATTTTGATTTATAGCAAATTCAAGCCAATTGAATAATGCTTATGCAAATTATGAACGAACAAGCGGTGAAGAACAATATGCTTTAGTCAAACCATCTAAAAACTTTATGAAAAGCAAGTGAAAAACAGCACAAATATAACCAGGGTAATTTTTTTAAATGGATGTGTCCTGAAATTCTAATCTGTTTTTAATCCTTTAAGATCAATTTTTTGACTGTGAAAATGCTTACTTTGATTTTAAAAAACTGCGCTGGGCCCAATCAACTCAATAATTCCGTGTAAAAACATCAGAATTTAAGATTTAATAAGAATCAGTATAGACTTTAAAGCTATATGAACCAGACAGTTAATCTATCAAAATGATCATTAAAAACTAGAAGAATAATTAATAAAAACTATTACTCCATTTTGACTTTTTTCGCACAGGATGATTTTTAGAATCGAATTTATCAAGATCATGTGAATTTTTCTTGTACGGATTAAGCGGATTAAGTGTTTTTGCGACTATGTGTATTTGGTACTGAAAAACTTTAAATATCCAGTATTTTTGTTAATAAACTGTAAATTATTCAACTTATTGGTAGTTAATTATGCTGCCAGTCTCATAGATGATTGCGACTTTATTATGAACAACGCTGATTGAAACAAGGATATTCCAATGGAAAAATCAGATAACAAGCACGCGGTCATCACAGTAGCGATCTGTTTTCTGATCGCGGTGATCGAGGGCCTGGATATTCAGGCCGCAGGTATTGCAGCCGCGGGTATTCGTGAGCATTTTGGTCTTGACAGCTCGCAATTGGGTGTGTTTTTCAGTGCAGGGATTTTAGGCTTACTGCCTGGTGCACTGGTCGGCGGTCGATTTGCAGATCGTATTGGTCGTAAGAAAGTCCTGATCTGGTCGACAGCAGTGTTTGCCGCATTTACTTTATGTACAGTTTGGGTAAACAGCTTTAACACGTTGCTGGCTGTGCGTTTCCTGGCGGGTGCCGGTCTGGGTGGTGCCATGCCAATTCTGATCACGCTGGCTTCTGAAGCTGTATCGCCAAAAAACCGTGGTCGTGCCGTGGGCCTGATGTACTGTGGTATGCCGGTCGGTGCTGCGATTCTGTCGTTAATTGCCGCAACTGAATTCGGTGCCAACTGGAAGAATGTATTCTACCTGGGCGGTTTATTACCGATTTTCGTGATTCCACTGATGATGCTGTTCCTGCCTGAGTCGAAAGAATACCTGAAAGTACAGAACAAAACTGCAGCTGAACTTGCCGCTGCTCCACAAGGTTCATTCAAGGATCTGTTTAACTCGAATAACCTGTTACGTACCCTGTGCATCTGGGTCAGCTACTTCTTCACGCTGATGGTGGTTTACATCATGCTGAGCTGGTTACCATCATTGTTTATGGAGCTGGGCTTCACCCGCAAAGACGGTTCAACTGCACAGTTCTACTTTATGGTTACTGCAACGATTGGTACTGTAATTTTGGGTATGTTGACCGACCGCTGGAAAAAAGCCTACGTGATTGTGTTGATGTACGGTGGTATTTTGGCAGGCCTATTGGCATTGAACGGTGCAAGCTCGCTGAGCCAGATGTATATGGCTGCAGCATTGGCAGGTGCCTTCGTGATTGGCTGTCAGGGTGTACTGTATGCTTTCGGTAGTATCGTGTATCCGACCGAAGTACGTGGTACCGGTGTAGGTGTTGCTTCTGCAGTAGGCCGTATCGGTGCAATGCTTGGCCCTGTGATTGCAGGTCAGTTACTGACTGCAGGTTTCGGTGCAGCAGGCGTTATTACTGCAGCGATTCCATGTATCATTATCTCTGCAGTATGTATGCTGATCCTGGTGAACCACACCAAGGTGTAATACTGAAAAGATTAAAAAAGCCTGCATTTGCAGGCTTTTTTAATGCTCAGAATTTAAAAAATCATCATGGTATTGATAGGGGGAATTTTCTGTTTTTGCTTATCATTTGCGATGAAATCAAAGCGATTTCCTAATTTATTATGCATTGCAAAATAATACAGATATGGAACTGATTCCAAGATTAATCCGAATGAACAGTCATTCTATTTTTATCGGCAGCGCTAAAAATCCTCTACTATTTTGCGCTATGCTTGGGCGTAAATTGATATTTCAAGGGATGAAAATAATGCAGAATGCGGCTTTGATTGTGGTGGATGTGCAACGAGGATTTACGCCGGGAGGCAATTTGGCTGTGGCCAATGCTGATCAGATTATTCCGAACATCAACCAGTTGGGGCTGCATTTTGACAATATTGTGATTACCCAGGATTGGCATCCAGAAAATCACATTTCCTTTGCCGAGAATCATTCTGGTAAAACACCTTTTGAGATGATTCAGCTAGATTATGGCTCGCAAGTCCTGTGGCCAAGTCATTGTGTGCAAGGCACTGCTGATGCAGAACTTCATCCGGATCTGCATTTACCGACTGCCCAACTGGTCATCCGTAAGGGTGCACATGCCCATATCGACAGCTATTCAGCTTTTCTGGAAGCAGATCAAAAAACCACAACCGGTTTGGCTGGCTATTTAAAAGAACGTGGCATTGATACGGTTTTTATTGTCGGCATTGCCACAGATTTTTGTGTGGCCTGGACCGCAATAGATGCCTGTAAACTGGGCTTTAAAAGCTATGTGATTTCCGATGCCACCAAGGGCATCGATTTACACGGTTCACTGCAACATGCCTGGCAAGATATGCTCGCTGCAGGGGTCAAGCGTATTTTGATGAAGGATATCGTTCAACGCCATATCTCCTGAAAAAACAGGATCAAGCTGAATAAAGTTGCTGTTTTGCTGAATAGATATGGTACAACCTGCTCTCCAGATCAGAACAGCATAAATATTGGATGTATTGTATGTCTGCTTTTTTGCGCTTTACCCAATTTATTCAGAAAACATTTGCCCTTTGGGTAGTAATATTTGCCGCTATTGCTTTAATTTTCCCGGAAGCCTTTGTCTGGCTTAAAGCCTATATTACCTGGATGCTGGGAATCATCATGTTTGGTATGGGCATGACCATGACCGTGGATGATTTTAAAGGGGTAGTGCAAAGTCCCAAAGCCGTGGGGATTGGTGTGGTCGCACAATTTGCGCTGATGCCGGGACTGGCCTATGTGTTGTGCAAGCTGTTTCAGTTGCCCCCTGAAATTGCCATTGGGGTAATTCTGGTCGGCTGTTGCCCGGGCGGCACAGCATCCAATGTGATTACCTATATGGCCAAAGGCAATACCGCGTTATCGGTTGCCTGTACTTCGGTTTCGACTCTTTTAGCGCCTGTATTAACACCGGCAATTTTTTATTTTCTGGCCAGCCAGTGGATTGAAATTAATGCCCTGTCGATGCTGGGTTCGATTCTTCAGGTGGTGCTGTTTCCAATCATTCTGGGCTTAATTGTTCGGGCTGTCCTGAAATCAAAAGTGGACTCTTATATTCAGGTGATGCCATTCATTTCAGTGCTGGCGATTGTGGCCATTGTGGCGGCCATTATTGCAGGAAGTAAGACACAAATTTTGCAATCTGGTTTATTGATTCTGGGCGTGGTGGCCCTACACAATGGTTTGGGTTACTTATTGGGTTTTTGGGCAAGCCGTTTGTTTAAATTACCCTATGCAGACTGTAAAGCAGTTGCGGTAGAAGTCGGCATGCAAAACTCGGGTCTAGGCGTGGCTTTGGCTGCAGTGCATTTTGCTGCCTCACCACTTACTGCCGTACCGAGTGCCATTTTTAGTTTATGGCATAATATTTCGGGTCCTGCATTAGCGAGTTATTGGGCAAGCAGGACAGATAAAATAGAAGAATGATCAAGATATCTCTGTTGAGCACAGTTGTACTTCAGCACAGAATCCTAGAGATAAAAAAACCGAGCAGTTCAGCTCGGTTTTTTTATACCTTAAGTTTAAGAGGCCTTGGATTGTTTGGCTTTTAAGATTTCGGTTCTAAAGGTTTGTGCCAGTTCCGCCACTTCGCTGTCCATCCCGTTCATCATAAAGGCATGACGGGTCAGTACATTGGTTGGATTCGGCAGGCTAACCAGCTGGTAACAATCCGAGATTTGCTTGAGCAACTCATTCGGTAAGTGAATAGCACTTTCCTTGGCAGTCAATTGTTGTACCAGACGTTCTGCTGCCTGGACAGGGCTGAGCTGCATGGCCTCAACGTGGCTGGAAATGGCACTGCGGGTCTGCAACACAAAACGTTTTTCTTCACGATAACGTTTGTACAGCACATCGGACAAGAGCTGGAACACGGTACTGATCATCACCAGGCAAGGCACTGCATTTGGTGTTTCTACCGTCATGCTAATGGTTGCGCC
>WARP01001592.1_pt1 | contig 14512 bp, 11 predicted proteins | sample 4769151 | NCBI WGS metagenome assembly WARP01 (sample SAMN08893023, study PRJNA449175) | gut metagenome | isolation source: rumen sample fed with dry roughage | host: cow | place: India: Nagpur | collected 2016 | reverse complement strand
GTAGGTGTGTCTTCTTGCACTCGATTATCGATGGACCGGGCGTATTTACTCGTTTGAAGCCCTTGATTGGACGGTTCGCTCCTCTTAATCAGTGGCAGGAGTATCGTCACATGGATTCAAATTCTCAATGAATCCTCATTTTGCAAGAGGCTCTTAAGAGTCCTTTCCTGGCTTTGAAAGGGAACACTGTGGAGTTTTGTCGGGACGCTCGAGAGACAGGCCTAAGGGGTGCTGCTAGTCTTTACACCGCATCAGGTGCTTTCTTTAGTATCAGGAAGGTAAGTTTAGAGCCCTGTTCTGGATAACAATACCACAGAATTCTGTCTTGGTAGATTTTATGGAAAAGTTAAATGCATGTGAAAAGGCATTGAAAAAGTGAAGTTCCCATTTATCCTGTACCTCGATATTGCGGCCAGTACACTGTATTAAAACCAATAGTGTGAAAAATGCAATGAGAACAGCCTGCCTGTTCGTTTTACAGATGGGCTGTTCTCCTTTTCTTGCATCAATTCATTCAATTCTGATACGCAAGCCAAGCATCCCGCAGCTTCAAGCCATTCTTATACATGTAAGCTCTGTCATCAACCCAGTATTTCAAATCAGAAAGAGGCTGGTCGCTCACATTGACGCCGTTGTATCTTGTGGGCCATCCACCTACAACCTTGAATCCGTCGTATCCAGCGCCGGTGCCATCTTTTTCTCCTGCAATCCAACGAATGAGCAGCTTGGCTGCATTCGGATGAGGGCAGTCCTGTACCATGATCAAGCTGTTCGGATTTGCCATTCCAACCACAGGGGTAAGCTCGGTGGCTATGGCAATGTGCAGGCCGGTGGAACGCTCTCTCAGTTTTGAGGAAACAACGATGCACAGTGATGGATTGGTTTGCCCTGCAGCTCCGATTGCCTTCACAGCACCCCCTTGGGAGTCCACGATGACCACATCATTGGCAAGCAACCGCCGCATGAATTCATAGCCGGCATCAACTGAATTGTTGAGAACCAACGGTTTGCCGAATACTCTCTGGTAATCGGCAGCCATTTCATCTGCATGCAAAGAGAAAGCCCCGAAAAGACTCAAGAGTTCAGGCGCACTCATGGGATCGGGCATAAGGATTTTTCCTTTCCACTCCGGTCTTGTCAAATCCCACCAGCTCTTTACCGGGCTTTCAGCATAGACCTCATTGTTGTAGAAGAGCGTGACAAGCTCGACGGTGAAATCAAAAAAAGGCGACTCCTTGAATGCGGCGGAGATCGTGTCTTTCATGTCAGAAGGGATATATCCCTCGACAAGTCCGGAAGGAAGCGCTTCAAAGGTGAGGGAACCACCATTGTCATTGCCAAGGATTACGTCGGCGTTCTTCACTCCGGCTGCAGCTTCCCGTTCGAGTTTCTCTATGATCGCCGGCATTCTCATATCGTATGCCTCAACCACCACCCCTGGATATTGCTCCATGAACGATGAGGCAGCAGTTTTGATCCTGCTCGATACCGAGTAGACTACAACCTTTCCCTCCTCTTTGGCCAACTCATAAAGCGTTTGCACATCATCCTGCTGGGCAACCTTCTGAGTAGTTCCCGATTCCTTTGCGCCGGCTGCACACAGTAGTGTCATGCTCCACAGACAGATCATCACAACGAGAAACCATTTCTTTTTTGTCATAATTCTAGCCTCCTTATGTATTTGCCTTATATGCCAAAAAGTATTTTTCCAGTTTTTGCATCAAACACATTGATGCAGTCGGTTCGGATGGAAACCTGAACAAGGTCCCCGGCAGAGAGCGTGTTTTCTCCCATATGTTTTGCAAGAATTTGCAGATTATCATCGACCATAAGTTGAACCAGCGTCTCAGAACCGGCAGGAAGCACCGAGTATACTGAAGCGGTGAACTTCAACAAATCAGGTTGAGCATCTACATCTCCATGAAGTTGGATATGCTCTGGTCTGATGGCAAGGACTACTTCACTTCCTTCCATCCCGGGAGCGAGGTTCATGGCTTTCAGAATATCCCGGCGTCGTTGTACATCGCGTATTGCAAACGTCCCTAGTGCACAGCCAATTGTTGCTTCATCCTTTTGTTGCTCCATGGTTGCATTGACAAAATTTATTTTGGGATTGCCGATGAAATCAGCAACCTGCAGTGTTGCCGGGTTCCTGTACACCTGCATCGGCTTGTCGCACTGGGCAAGGACACCCTCAAAGAAAATCGCCACACGGGTGGACATGGTAAGAGCTTCGGTTTGGTCATGGGTGACATACACTACCGTAGTCTTCAGTTCTTGATGGAGTCGCTTCAATTCACTTCTCATTTCAATACGCAATTTTGCATCAAGATTAGACAGCGGCTCATCCAGCAGCAGGATGCTTGATTCTGAAACGATGGCCCGTGCTATTGCTACACGCTGTTGTTGGCCACCGGAGAGTTCGTTGGGGTACCGGTCTGCATACTGAAGTATCTGCATTCGCTGCAGCGCCATACGTACTTTCTCACTGATGGCTTCTGAAGGCATCTTTTTCAATTTCAAGCCAAATGCAATATTTTCGAACACAGTAAGGTGCGGCCATAGGGCGTAGCTTTGGAAAACCAAATCGAGATTGCGTTTTGAAGGGGGAAGTATCATGCATGTTTCACAATCAACCACCGGTTTCCCATCGACTGCGAGCAAACCTTTTTGCGGCTGTTCCAAACCGGCGATCACTCTCAATGTGGTCGTTTTCCCGCAACCGGAAGGACCAAGAAGCGTCATGAATTCCCCATCGTCTATAGTCAGGCAGACATCTTTCAAGATGTGTGCTTGTCCATAGTACTTGTCAATATGTGAAAGTTGTATGCTGCTCATGTAACACCTCCAGTGTTTCAGCCGCCGATGCCTTGTGATAAGTCAGCATGCGCTAATTTTTCGGATGCCAGATATACTGCAACGGTAATGATCATGATGATTGTGATGACCGCACTCGAAAACTGTTCAAAGCCCAATTCTTGATAGGTATAGGTCAGTGACGAAAGGGTGCTTGTTGAAGGTGTGGACAGCAAGACCAAAAGATCGAGCTCTTTCATTGCACTGATGAAGATCAGGAGAAAGCCACTCATGAATCCCCGTTTGGACAGGGGTATCAGGATTTTCTTGAAACGAGTAAAGAATCCTGCACCTTTTACCAATCCAGCTTCTTCCAGCTCTTGGTTGATTTGCATCATCGTGCTTGTACCCGCTCGTGTAGCGAACGGTAAATATTTGACAATGCTGATAAGAATCATCAGCGTCATGGTGCCGTACAAGGAGGGAATGAAGAGGTTGCGCTTGGAAAACATTGATAGATAGATTGCACCGAAAGCGATTGAGGGTATCAGATAGGGGAGAAAGGATACTTGTTCGACCAATTTCCCGCTGAATTTCGACCTTCCCCGCGATATGATGTAGCCGAATAGAATTCCAATCAATGTGGCGGCAATGGAACTTGTAAGTACTAATTGCATGGTATTGAGGAATCCTCGAATCATTTGGGGATTCCTGAATACTCCAGGCTCTCCTGCAGCGATTTCAGGGTTTGAGGCGCCAAGCCAGAAGTGCATGGTCAGATTATCCAGTGAGTACACGCCATCCTGCAACGTGAACGTATTCAGGATGAGTATACCGGTGGGAAAGAGTACCGCCAGTACTATGAAAACGATAAGAAGGGTAAGGATGAGTGGTTTCCATCTACCTAACGCAACGAGGTTTTTTCTGCTGGCTTTTCCGCTGATGGTGGTAAAGCTCTTCCTGCTGCCAATCATCTTCTGGTTCATGAAAATGGTCAGCATAGCCATTACGATCAGAATGATGGAGAGAATATAGCCCTCAACCGTCTGCCGTGAACGTATCGATGAGTACAGCATTGTGGACAGGGTGTAGAAGCGAACCCTAAGTCCTAGAAACGCAGGAACACCGAATGTCCCTATTGCTTTTGAGAAGGTGAGGATGAAGGAGGAGAGCAGGGAGGGAAGAATCAAGGGAAAGGTAATCTTGCGAAGAATGGTGAACCTGCTTGCACCCTTGATCTCAGCCATCTCCTCCAGATCTCCTCCGATTGAGTTCAAGGCTGAGGAGACAAGCAGGAATGTATATGCATAGTAGTGGAGTGAAAGAGTGACTACAACCGGAACCAGACCATATGCAAGCCAGTTGGGAGCGTTGAATGAGAATAATGCTTGAAGAAAACCCGGCCGCCCCCCGGCCCGCTCATTTTTAAAGATTATCAACCAGGCCATGGAAAGGTACCAGGATGGCAGGATGTAGGGGACCATAAGCAGGAATGAGAAGAGCTTTTTATGCGGGAGATCCGTACGCGTTACGATATAGGCGAAGATGCTGCCCAAGGAAATGGAGAGTGCAGAGACACTGATGCCTATAAGCAAGGAATTTCTCAGCGGGATGTAGAATAAGGTCTTGCTGATATTGCTGTGAAAGATGCGAATCCAATGAAACAAGGTGAAGTTTCCCGGTATTGCACTCTCGGTGAGCCTGAGGTCCCTCGGCGACCAAATTAGTGTGGTTCGTATGATTTCCCATACAGGAACAACAATGAGAAACACTAATGCCGCGATGGCAATGGCTGTGATGGCATTGTATGGGTTGCCGAGGATATGCTTGCACTGATTCAGTTTTCTCTCAATCCTTTTCATGTAGGTGTTCCTCAAACGGTTTCGAATAATTTTTTGTCATACTCTGCGGCAACTCTTTCTCACAACCAGTTGAGGATGTGCATAGTAGTTGCTTTTGGGAATCATTCCCTGCTTCTCGACTTGTTCCAAGAGTATCCGCAATGCATTGTCCCCCATCTCCTTTTTCGGTTGTGCAATCGTAGTCAATTCGAGCATGGGCAATGCAGCAAGTGAAATGTCGTCGTATCCAAGTATGGAAACGTCCTCGGGAACGCGGATGCCCGATTCATTGAGAGCCTGCCTGACTCCAACGGCGAGCAGGTCCTTTACGGCAAAAATTGCAGTCGGAATCGAATGTGAAGCAATGAGCTTCTTTGTAAGCAGATACCCGGTTTTCTGTACGTTGTCCTCTCGCCTTTCGCTGATTAATATGTGTTTTTCAAGATGATGAGCATCCATCTTGCCTGCATACGCTTCAATTCTTCGAAGACAGGAGAGGGAGGACCCATCATCGGTGATTGCGGTGATTCTTCGATGTCCGAGCGAGAACAGGTAGTCCATGCCGAGTTCGGCCCCATAGGTATTGTTACTGGAAACAAAGTTTTCCCTAACATCGTTTACTTTGCCTCCGAGGTACACTACAGGAATCCTGTCTGAGACAAGCGATCTGATATGGGAGATGTCATCACTCAACGGGGCGATGAGAATGCCCATGACCTGGTTTTCCAAGGCAACCTTGACGTATTCGATTTCTAGTTCGAGATTCCTGTCGCAATCGCACAAAAATACGTTGAGGTTGTTGACCCTGCAAGAATGTTGGATGCTTTTATAGATTTCACTGTATATGGATGTTGCGATATCGGGCATGATGACACTGATGATGTGTGATGTCTTCTTCACGAGACTTCGTGCCATCAGGTTTGGAACGTACCCCATCTGCGTTGCGGTTTCAATGATATGCTTGCGTGTCGATTCTCCAATATCCGGATACCCATTGAGGGCTTTGGAGATGGTCGACACCGAATATCCCATATGTTGGGAGATCATCTTGATGGTGACACTGTCAATCATTGGGCAGCTCCTTCAACCTTTCAAGGATGGTCGGGATTTCAGATAAACTTCGTATCCAATGACCAACAAAGGGGTCTGAGGATGTATTGTCGGTGCTGAGAATGAGGTTTGTTGCAAATTTTGCATCATAAGGACCTCTTGCATCCCGGCTCGGCTGGTCGCCGACGTAGACGCAGGATTTGGCTTCCTTGTGCAACTCGGAGAGAGCTTGGTTGAATATCTTTGTGCAGGGCTTTCGTATCCCCGTCTCGGCCGATAACACAACTGTTTCAAACAAGTCGGCAATTCCGTACATCTGAAGCAGGGTGTGCGGCATCCGTTTGCTGGTGGTATTGCTGATGACTCCCAAGGTGTAGCCGCAAGTGTATAATGTGGTAAGTACGCTTCGTGCTTCCGGTCGCAATCGTCTTTTATAGAATGATGTCTCCCAGATATCAGTGAGCGTGTCACCGAGCAATACGAAAAGATCTCTGTGCCCGGGATACTCCTTGAATATCCATTGACCCCAGATGACACTTCCCGGCTGCTCAATCAAGGAGTTAGAGCTCCATCGCTTGTACGCATGAAATCCTTCTGTTACAAGCTTGCTGAATGCAGGAAACTCCATCTGAAATGCCGTGTCATAGGCAACGAGCAGCGTCTGGATTGCATGGAGGCAGCATTCTTTTTGTTCCGGTATTTCCAAGACTTCCTCAAGTGTACCACCAAGGTCAAAGAGTACTGTTGATATATTCATCCCTGCCCCCCAATCCAACTACAACGTTTTCGTAGCCATAGAATAGGTTTTGATGCTTCAGCAGTCCACGAAAACTTACGAAAACTTTTAGGTGGGTTTGATGCTGTAAAAGCCTGTGCATCACAGCGCATAGTGAAGCTGACGTAAACTACCATGATATGGTTGTGCCGACAAATCCTGATACTCGGAAAATAAAAAGGTGTTGATGTTCTTTAGTTCAAACGCCAAGTTGCATAACTTATGGCGATTCTGATATCGACGAAGCGTACTGCCGCTGACCATATTTTACTGAACCGGCCTTTGCAAGGGGGAGACGTCGAAACACGCAGTCATGTTGCAGGCTCTTTCTTTCTGTTCAGCTGGATATTGAATTGGCTGCGGTCTCCACGGTACCACTCCAGAACATACTCAACACACACATCCTCATGCGTCTTCCATATGCTCGTACTATAGAGCACCGGGCTGCCTGGTGCAATCTTGAGCAGTTCAGCCTCCTTGGTAGGAGCCGGTATGGCTTCAACGGTGCGCTCGGCATTTTGCAGCTCATACTTGTAGTCTTGCTCGATGATCGAGTGCATCGAACGGCTTTCAAGCTCTTTTTCCTTCTCTTTAAAATCAGGAAAGAGACGTGAAGGCAGATAGGACTGCTGAATGACCACCGGCCACCCATCAACAAACCTCTGCCGTCTGATAACCAGAACCTCTTCCTGTTTGGCTATTCCGAGGTTCCTTGACACAAAGTCCAGGCTCTTCTCTACCGTCAAAGAAAGCACGATGGTCTCCGGTTCCAATCCGTGGAAACGCATTTCACGGTTGAAATCCTCCAACGCCCAACGAGTGTCGCGGCTGATTTTTTTCCTTTTGACAAACGAACCCTGCCCTGGCCGTCGAGAGACAAGATCCTCATCAACCAGTTCGAGTACTGCTTGACGAACCGTCTGTCTGCTCACGGAATACTGGCGGCAGAGTTCCTCTTCAGTCGGCAGGGGCGTTCCATTCTCACTCTCCTGGATCCATACCATCAATGCAGCCTTCAACTGCTTGTAGAGAGGTATATCCTTCCGTCTTTCCAGTACACTCTGTCCGGTTGTCATATTCATCAGGTTAAAGCCCCCGCCCTGTATTCTCATGCTCTCGGTAGCAGTATACGGGGGGAGCAAGGATAATTCAATACTGAACATACAAAATGTATTTGACGGCATAACAAATAGGTGAGATACTGCACAAAACAAAGGGAGGCATCATGAAAAGAAAGGTTTTGCATTCTACTCTCATCATGCTCGTAATCGGATTGCTCCTGCTCCTTCCCCTCACCGCAGCAGGTACCAAGGAACAAGCTCCTCAAACTCCGCAGTTTGAAGGAGAGCCCTTCTGGACTGTTGAAGGGTATGATTATGACAAACTCGTAGCTGCAGCACAGGCGGAAGGGTCACTGGTCGCACGTTGGCAGTCGGGTCGAGCCCCGCAGGCAGCACAGGCCTTTGAAGCCAAGTACGGGATCAAGACCGTTGCGAGTCCGCGGTTTGATGACTCGGAGAACATCGAACGTCTACGAAGGGAAGTCCAGGCGAAAAACGTCCAGGTCGATATTCTGGGTATGGACGATGGGGCAATAATCCTCTCCGAGTTTATACCCAAGGGAATGACCGTATCCTGGACTCCACCCGACCTTGCCCAGTACATCGATGACAAAGAGGAGTATCCTCAGGTTGTGTATTGGCAGCCGTGTATTATAGGGTATAACTCTGCTGTCTATTCACAGTCCCCGATCAAGAATCTGTGGGAACTGACCGAACCTCAATGGAAAGGCCGGTTTGTTACCTGCGACCCACAGATCCAACCTTATATGTGGCATTTCTTTGCAGCTGCGATCGACCACGGCGATGAATTTGCCGCAGCGTATGAGCAGCGCTACAACAAGAAGCTTATAACCAAATACGAAAACGCAGGGTTGGAGTGGGTGGCTCAACTGTTCGCCAACAGTCCCATCGCCGTTGAACACGACACGGAAGTAGCGAAAGCCATAGGGTCCCCTGGACAAACCAATCCTCCCATCGGCATTCATACATTGACCCGTCATCGGGATGCCAAGGAACAAAATCTTCATCTTGGGTTCGATCCCAACGTCATCCCGGCCGTAGGTTTTGCCATGCCCACGTATATGGTAATCCCGGTCGACGCCCCTCATCCCAATGCTGCAAGACTCTGGGCACGCTTTTTGCTCACCGAAGAGGGAAGCTTCCCGTGGACCAATGTAGTTGGTGGATTCTCACCCAACCAGACCATCTCAGCTAGTGCCAGCAACCCATATACATCCTTGTGGGGAGAGTGGCTGGATGTTCTGTTGATGTTTGATCCGATGCAATCGGCAGCGGTTCGACGCGATCTCATCGATATGTGGCTGATGTCACAAAAGAAATAGGACAACGCACAACTCTCTTTGGATCAGAGCGTATGCAGACTTTCTGCATGCGCCCTGATCCAGGTCTTACTGTTCGAGGGAGAAACCAGTGAAACTACACCTGCGAGAACGCTTCAGTACCCACGAGGGCATGCATGCACTCATCAAAAAGAAAGGGTCCATCAATCCGACCATGGTGCTTGGTCTGATATTGGCTCTCGTCCTTACTTATCTCATTGCAATACCGGTCGTCATGCTGATTACTGAATCAGTACGGGTTCATTCGATAGACGTATCATATTTCCAGCAGAAGGAAGGGGCATTTACGCTGCGATACTTTCAGCGGGCTTTGGCTTCAAGGGTCTCCAGTGTATTATTTCTTTCTCCGTTGATGAACACATTGGTGATTGCAACCTGCATTACCCTGTGCACGACGATAGTGGGTTACATCCTGGCTTGGATCATTACCCGTACGGATATCCGTTTGAAAAGAATTTTCGCCACCTTGGCGGTTGTTCCATTCATGCTCCCATCATGGAGTTATGCTGCAGCGTGGATCACCCTGTTCAAAAACAGGAAACAGGCAGGAGCTCCTGGGATTCTGGAGGTGATGGGATTTTCCATTCCCGATTATCTGGCCTATGGTCCGCTTCCCATCATCATTTGCCTGACCATGCATTATTTCCCCTTGGCATTTCTTATGTTTGGAAATGCATTCCAACGAATTGACAGCCAGATGGAAGAATCGGCACAGATTTTGGGAGCAAACAAACTTCAGACTGCCATCCACATCCTGCTCCCGGTCATGAAGCCGGCAATTATGTCAACCATCCTGTTGACCTTCGCGCGTACTGTCGGTACCTTCGGCACCCCCTATACGCTAGGAAGGCCTGTTCGGTTCAACACCTTGTCCACCTCTCTGTATTTCACCTATCAATCAGGAGAGCCTGGTGTGATGGCGGTCATCGCCTTGGCCATGCTCATCATCGGAGCCCTGTTGGTAGCCCTCGATGTCTATGTACTGAGGGAGTACAAGCGGTATGTAACCATGGGGGGCAAGGGCCAAATGTCCAGGCCTTTTACCTTGGGGCCCATGCAGATACCCTTGAACTTGCTGGTTGGCTGCTTCTTGTTCGTAGTCATCGTCCTTCCACTGAGCATCCTCGCGCTCTCCACCTTCATGGTGACTCCGGGGTGGTTCGTCAAGGACAACTTCACGCTGCAGTTTTGGTTTGCAGAGGAAACCCGGGTCAGGGAAGCCGTTCCCGGCCTGCTTCGCGACCCTACGCTTCTGTCCGTTGCATGGACGAGCATCAAGGTTGCAGGAATCGGGGCCCTGATCTGTGGAACGCTGGGAACCTTGGTGGGCTATGCAGTCGTGCGTCTCCAACAGTACCGCCTGAGCAAGTATCTGAGACATCTCTCCTTTCTGCCGTATCTGGTGCCTGGGATTGGTTTTGGTGCAGCGTACCTGGTTCTGTTTGCCACCGGCAGGGGACCGATTCCCGCCCTCTATGGAACGTTGCTCCTGATGATATTGGCCATGAGCGTCATGTATTTGCCGCTCACGACACGCTCAAGCATCAGCTCGATGGCACAGATGGGTGCCGAGCCTGAAGAAGCGGCCATGATACTGGGCGCCGGTTGGTTTACGAGAATGTTCAAGATTGTGATTCCCATCCAGAAGCGCTCGCTGTTCAGCGGCATTCTTTTGGCATTCATCCAGGGCATGAAGGAGCTGAGCCTGGTCATCATGCTGGCAGTTCCCGGTCTGGAAGTGCTTACCACCTTGTCAATCCGCTATACCGACAATGCCCTGATGCAAATGTCCAACGGGGTGATTCTCATCATTGCGTTTGTGACCTTCCTGCTGACTGCAGTCTCACAGCGGCTGACCAAGACCAGTCTTGCCCAAGGTATCGGCGGCTGAACACCTGAAAAACGAAGAGGATAACCATGATTGATATAAAACTTGAGCATATTGTAAAGAAGTACACCAGTGATGTCATTGCCGTAGACGATCTGTCCCTGAATTTTGAACCAGGAAGCTTCGTCTGTCTCCTTGGTCCATCAGGATGCGGAAAGACGACTACGCTGAGGATGATCTCGGGCTTGGAGCGGGCCAATGATGGGGTTATTACCATCGGAGGTGAAATTTTCGACTCTCCAAAGCAAAATATCTTTGTCCGTCCTGAGCACCGCAAGCTTGGATTGGTATTCCAAAGCTATGCCCTGTGGCCTCATATGACGGTCCAGGAAAATGTAGATTTCGGGTTGAAACTGAAAAAGATCAGCAAAGAGCAGCGAAGCCGCATCGTCGATGAATCCCTTGATCTGCTCAGGATGGGGGCCTATCGAAAACGCTACCCGGCCGAACTCAGTGGTGGACAGCAGCAAAGGGTGGCCTTGGCAAGAATGTTGGCAGTGCAGCCGGGTATTCTTTTGCTTGATGAGCCGTTGTCCAACCTGGATGCAGCCCTGCGCTTGGAGATGCGTTCGGAGTTGAAGTCACTGCACGAACGGTTGGGCAGCACCATCGTGTTTGTTACTCACGACCAGTTGGAGGCGATGAGCCTGGCGACCCATGTTGCGGTGATGAATGAAGGTAAGTTGGAGCAATATGCCGATCCAATGACCATCTATCTCAAGCCAGCAACGGAGTTCGTTGCTACGTTCGTAGGGAGTCCACCGATGAACATGGTGGGGTTCTCCGATCTGGAAGGCCAACGATGGAAGGCGCCTTTCAAGAAAGCTGTAGCTGCCTTCATTCGGATGGATGCGGATGATCAGCGCATCTGTAAAGTCGGGTTCAGGGCTGAGGCTGTTACCCTGAAGCGCTCTGACGACCCCCACCCGCTCAAACAAAACCAGACATGCATCAAGGGTCATATAAAAGCAGTTCTGCCTACCGGCCCTGAGCAGATTGTGAGCATTGTTGTCGACGACAATCAGTTCTATGTGGTGACACCTCCCTCTCTTTGCTTTGAGAACGGACAGTCTGTCGATATGGTGGTCGACCTTACCATGATCCACGTGTTTGACCAAAAAGGCTTACGGATCTAAGCGACTTGCAGGAAGAGAAAAGGGGAGAGCATCGAATGAATGAGATTTCCGCTATCGAGGCAGTACTATACGATATATCCGCCTATGTGGTGGAGCGGTATGGACAGCGGGACTCGCTTGTCGTATCGACGAAAGCCAGTCCGACTGATTTCTTGACTGAAGTGGATATTACCGTCCAAAAACGTATCGTTGAACAGCTCATGGACATCTTTCCTGCTGATGTCCTCATCGGGGAAGAGTCTGGATTGGATTATTTCAAAGGCTCCCCCCCCTCTCGGTGCTGGATGGTCGATCCCATTGATGGGACGCAGAATTTCCTGCGCGGGCTTTTCCCTGAATTCGGGGTAAGCATCGGCTTTCTGGTTGACGGCACCCCAGTTGCCGGAGGTGTTCTGTTCCCTGTCTCTCAGGACTTGTTTCTGGCAGAGCGTGGCTCCGGTACATTTCGAAACGGCAAGCGCATCCATGTGTCTCAAGTCGCCAGCTTGGAGAAAGCCCGTGTAGATATTGATTTTGGTGCCTTATCCTACCGCCATAACTATCGAAAGCATGCCGAAGGCTTGTTGAATGTAGTTGGACAAGTACGTTCGTACGGTTGCTCGGTCATGGGCTTCTGCCAAGTAGCCGATGGCCAGCAGGACGCTTATATCCCGTTCAATGTGAAACCTTGGGATGTTGCAGCCGGAATGCTCCTGGTCCAGGAAGCGGGAGGAGTGGTGACTTCCTTCCAAGGAGAGGCTGTGAATCCCTTTGTCTCAGAGAAAATCGGCATCGTCGCCAATGCCCAGCTTCATCCGTTGTGTGTCGAGCTCTTGGGTATAATGGAATAGGTTTTTGGTATACATGGCAGTGCTATCAGTAAAAAGACAATTGGGGGAGATGAGCCACCAACGCTCACTCCCCCAAAAACAAAAAAAAGAAAATTGTATTACGTTTCTTCTGTTTGTGCTTCTTGCTCAAGACTCCATATTGCTCGGTTCCTGCTGAAAACCAGGCACGTTGCCACACCGATGAACCCTATCACTGCAAAGAGAAACGCAGCTCCCGAACCTTTGCCCGAGCCGAACAGGAAGTTCAGCAAGGCATTCGGTGCCTGTCCGGCAACGAAGGGTTCGAATACTTGGTCGATCAGAAACCCGCCCAGCAAATACCCTAATGGGATGGTGCAGAACTGCAGGGTGTTTCTTGTTGCATACACACGACCTTGCATCCCGATAGGAATATGGAGTCTTAGGATGGCACCCAGGTTCGTTCCCATAAGAGGAATAGCAATCCATCCGAGTACGGCACCCATGCACCACACTGGAACCGATTTCCCGAAAGCGAGCAGGAAATTCTCGGTACTCATTGAGAACAACAGCGACCAATAGATGACTTTCACCCTGCTCTTGGGTGCCTTTGCTGCAGAAGCCACAATGCTTCCCACCAGGGTTGCAAATCCGGTAACCGTAGTAACCCACCCAAGTGCTGTTGCTCCTCCTCCTGCTCGGGAGAGCAACATTGCAGGAAGTGCTGCATTGTAGATCGAGGCGGTCAGGTTGATGCCGGCAAGGAAGAGTATCAAATTCAGGATGCCGCGATTCTGTTTGAGATAGCGTATCCCTTCCCCCGTAGCCTTGAGAACCGATTCGTTTGCAGCGTTGGAAACAGGCTTCTGCTGCGGGATTCTAATGAGAGTCCAGAGAACGATGAAGGCGACGAGAAATGTTGAGACATCCACAAGAATAATCGCTTGCATGCCTGCAAAGGCATAGAGAGCAGTGGCGATTATGGGTGTGAGCATGGTGTTCAGCGCATTCGAAAAGGACTTCAGACCACTGACCTTCTGATACAACGTACGGGGTGTTATCAAGCTGACTGCAACTTCCGCAGCCGGCTGCTGTACGGTGTTCATAATCCCATTTACGGCATTCAAGCCATAGAGATGCCAGATTTGCAGGTGGTCTGTCTGTAGCAGGACAAACACAACAATTGCGCTGATTGCCGCAAGGCTGTCACAGACAAGCATGGTCCGTTTCTTGTTCCAAGTGTCGCTGAGAGCTCCTGCGAACATGCTCAAGAGAATATATGGTGCATACGAACACACGGATAACAGCGCTGTTGACAGTGCAGACCCGCTTTTCTCGTATAGATAGAGGATCAGGGCGAAACTGGTCAGCGAACTGCCGAGTTGAGAGAATGACTGGGTAATCCAGAGCAAGAGAAATGCCTGTAAATCTCGGGTAATGAGTGTATTTGATTTCATACTGACTTTGCTTCCTTGATTGTTGAATTAGGCAGGAATATGCAAAGTCCTTGGGACGAGAGAGGTTACGACTCCATGCAGCTTCGTCCGTGTCAGACCTTGCATGGAGATGAAGCAATGCAGAGCATACGTAACCTCCTTTTGCAGGAAGTATAGCAAAGGAGGAAATGTGTGTCATTACGTTCTTCTGGTTGAAAGGCGATATTATTGTTGTTGGTCCTAAAGTTCAAGACTATTGTGATGCAATCCTTTGTAAGAAATAAAATAAAAAAGCCAACCCCAGCAACAAAGGATTCTCGCTCCTAAGAGCTATACCTAGACTGATCAAGTCAAATTTTCACCCAACCACCACCCCGATC
>WARP01005058.1_pt1 | contig 14622 bp, 8 predicted proteins | sample 4769151 | NCBI WGS metagenome assembly WARP01 (sample SAMN08893023, study PRJNA449175) | gut metagenome | isolation source: rumen sample fed with dry roughage | host: cow | place: India: Nagpur | collected 2016 | reverse complement strand
AATTGCCTTGGGATTTCCAAAAGCAGCTGCCGAAGGCGCTTTGGACAAAATTATCAAGGCAGAAGGCTTGGATTTATCTGTTGAAGACCTCATTAAGAGGGCGTTAAAATTGTTATAGACTGGCATTGAGAACAACCCGATATAAAAAAATACATCTTATACTCTTGATGTTTCTGGCGGTGTGCCTGCTGCTTCCGTGCGCGCACGCGCACGCACGGGTGGAAAGGGTTCCATCTCTTTCTGAGCCTCTCCCGCTAACACCACCCGACACCAACCCACCGATAGTACCCCAACCCGACAACAATCCGCTGAATAACGGTTTCACCAGCCCGTTCTCCTTGCACAATCCCCCGGGTATCGGCACGGTGGTCACCTACGATCCGGAGACGAACACGTATAACTTCCAGTACATGACGGGCAATACACCCTTTGGCCCGGGTGCATACATGGATGTGAAAGAATACATCGGGTACGACCTCCGCAAAAGCATTGACGACTATTGGCAGAAACACAGCACCTCGCTGGGTGGTGGCGGAAACCGCCGCGGCGGCGGTCTTATTCCCCAACTCCATGTCGGCGGCGATATCTTTGAAGGCATCTTCGGCAGCAACACCATTGACATTCGGCCATCCGGTAACGTGGAATTGAAATTCGGGGTGAAATACAACCAAGTAGATAACCCTAACCTCCCTGAAAAACAACGAAGACAAACCCAATTCGATTTTGACGAAAACATTCAGCTGAGCCTCATTGCCAAAATCGGTGACAAGATTGAGTTTAACCTCAACTACACAACCGACGAACTCTCCATGAGCACAAACATGGATAAGATAAAGCTGAAATATGCCGGTAAAGAGGATGACATTCTCCAACTTATTGAATTTGGTAACGTTACCTTACCGCTAAACAGCACCTTGATAACCGGTAGTCAGAGCCTATTCGGTGTAAAAACACAGCTCAAGTTCGGAAATTTGATGGTTACGGCCGTGGCGTCACAAAAGAAAAGTACTTCCGAAACCATCACCATTACGGGTGGTGCAGAAGAGGAGGACTTCTACTTCCGAGCAGATGAGTACGAAGAGAACAAACACTTCTTCCTTGGCCAGTTCTTCCGCGACCATTACAACGAATACCTTAGCACACTTCCGCTCGTTGGCTCTCCCATCGTCATCACCAAGATTGAAGTTTGGCGCACTACGGTAGGTGCTGCCACCTCTGAAAACCGTAACATCATTGCGTTCACGGACCTTGGAGAATCCGACCCTGAATTTAGCGCCTTATCCTATAATCCTGCCGCTTCCGGTGGCGGACGCTATCCCGACAACGATATTAACAACCTGAACATGGTGGTGGATTCTTCGATGATCCGCAGCATCTCCACGGTGTCCAACAACCTACATTCGCTGGGAATGAAGTCCGGTACCAACTATGAAAAAGTGGAGAATGCCCGATTGTTGAACTCCTCCGAATATACCTTCAACCCTAAACTGGGTTTCATATCCCTCAACTCGGCGCTCTCCTCCGACCAAGTATTAGCCGTGGCTTTCCAATACACCATCATTGGCGACGACCACGTATATCAAGTGGGTGAATTTTCCAATGAAGTTTCTGCTCCCAATTGCATTCGGGTGAAATTGTTGAAGAGCACAAATCTTAACACAAAATCGCCGCTTTGGAAGTTGATGATGAAGAACGTCTATTCTCTGTCAGCATATCAAGTCTCGTCAGAAAAATTCCGTCTCAACATTCTCTATACCGGTGATGAAGATGGTATAGCCAACGGCTTTTTCACAAAAGGTAAAAACAAGGGTATCTCCTTGATCAAACTTATGGGTCTTGACCGTTTGAACCAACAGCAGGATCCTACTCCTGATGGTATTTTCGACTTCCTTGATGGTGCTGCCACTGTCGGAGGTACCATCAACTCCACCAATGGACGTATCTATTTCCCGACAGTGGAACCTTTCGGTAAAGACCTGCGCAAAATTTTTGATGAAGACGAAAGTGCGCTGGCCGATAATTATGCCTTCGACTCCCTCTACACCATGACCAAAACCATGGCGCAGCAAATCACAAACAAAAACAAATACTATCTGGAAGGCAGCTACCGTTCTTCTTACGGTTCCGAATACCATTTCACCACCACCAACGTGGCAAAAGGTTCCGTAAAAGTCACTGCGGGGGGCATACAACTTACCGAAAATGTTGACTATACCGTCAACTACGACATGGGTACCGTTTCCATTATAAACCAAGGTATTTTAAATTCAGGAACGCCCATTTCCATTTCCATTGAAAACGATAATGATTATGCGGCCACGGATCAGGTGATGTTGGGTGCCAATTTTGACTATGTGTTTTCTAAGAACTTCAACATCGGAGCCACCATCCTTAACTTGCGCGAACGTCCCTTTACCAACAAAGTGAACTATGGCGATGAACCAATCAACAATGTGGTGTGGGGTATGAATTTCGCTTATAAGACCGAATTGCCTTTCATTACAAAAGTCATTGACAAAATCACATTCCACAGCACCACCGCACAATCCAATTTAAACTTAGAGGGAGAATTTGCCCACTTTATCCCTGGCCACAATAGGGCGGTGGGTAAGAGTGGAACCACCTATATTGACGACTTCGAGGCGGCAAAATCAACGATTGACCTGACAACATTATCGAACTGGGTGTTAGCCTCCACCCCACAAGGACAGCCGGATCTATTCCCTGAAGCTCGTACGACCAGCATTTCCGATAATGATCGTAGAAAACTCGCATACGGATACAACCGTGCTTTGTTGTCTTGGTACATCATTGACGCTTTGTTCTACAACAACAACAACGCCACTCCCAAAAACCTCACACGCGAAGACCTTTCCCAACCCTATGCCCGTGCCGTCTATGAACCGGAACTGTTTCCGTATAAAGAACAATCCGGTACCGAACTCACCACCTACATGACTGTTTTCAACTTAGCCTTCTACCCGTCGGAACGTGGTCCCTACAACTACGACGTATTGGGCACTGAAGGCGTTTCCCGAGGTTTGAACGAAGATGGTACTCTTCGTGATCCGAAAACGCGTTGGGGCGGTATCATGCGTAAATTCGACAACACGGACTTTGAATCCTCCAACTATGAATACATCGAATTTTGGATGATGGATCCTTTCATCGAGAATCCGAATCATGCTGGTGGTAAACTCTATTTTAACTTGGGTGACATTTCCGAAGATATTTTGCGCGATGGTGTAAAATTTTTCGAGAATGGTTTGCCGGCTGACGGATCCGACGAAAACGTGGAGTTCACGGTTTGGGGTCGTGTGCCAACCACCCAATTGATTGTCAACGCTTTTAGTAATGACCCCAACGCCCGCCAATTCCAAGATGTTGGTTATGATGGTTTACAGGACGAGCGTGAGCGAACATTCTTCAAAGCTAACTACTTAGACATTATCGAGAGCACTTTCGGTTCCGGTTCTCTTGCCTTCCAAAGAGCTTATCAAGACCCCTCAGCCGATAACTTCCATTACTTCAGAGGCACCGACTACGATAACGCGGACTTGAAAGTGGTGGAACGCTATAAATACTATAGCCATGCTGAAGGCAACTCTCACACGGACAGCCAAAGTCCCGAATCATACCCCACCTCGGCCACTTCCATGCCGAACCTAGAGGATATGAACAACGACAATACCTTGAGTGAGGATGAGAAATATTATCAATATGTGATAAATCTGTCACCGGAGCACATGGTGGTAGGCGAAAACTACATCAACGATATTTACGAGGCACTCCCCGACCCTCTGCCGGACGGCACTNNCAACGACATTTACGAAGGACGTCCTGATCCGCTGCCCAACGGTGATCGTCCGGCAACAAAATGGTATCAGTTCCGTATTCCCATCCACAACCCCGACAAGGTGGTCAACGGCATGTCTGGATTTAATAGCATCCGTTTCTTACGTATGTTCTTGCGGGATTTCGAAGAGCCCGTCATCTGCCGTTTTGCTACTTTTGAGTTGGTGCGTGGCGATTGGCGCACATACAACCTGAGTTTGCAAGAACAGGGCGACTATCTACCAACCCAAGGCGACGGAGAGGGTTCTTTCTATGTGGGAACCGTGAGCTACGAAGAGAACTCCAACCGCACTCCGGTTCCATACTTGCTTCCTCCGGGCATTCAACGTGAACAGGCCTACGGAACGCAAGTGTATCAGATTAACGAGCAAGCTCTTACCATGAAGGTGGTGGATCTCCCGGATGGAGACGCCCGAGCCATTTACAAAAGTACCAACTACGACCTTCGCCAATTCAACAACTTGCGGATGTTCATCCACGCCGAAGACGTCCATAGCAGCGGCGACTTGAAGAAGAATGATGTCACGGTCTTTATTCGATTGGGTTCTGACTTCACGGAAAACTACTACGAATACGAGATGCCCATTGAAATCACACCTTGGCATTGCGGACGCGACACTGCCGCCATCTGGCCCGAAGCCAACCGTATGCTGATTCGTTTAGACTCCTTGGTTGCCTTAAAACAGCGAAGAAACGTGGCTGTGCGACGAGGGGAACATCCATCAAACAGCGTTCCTTTCTCTTCAGAAAAAACGGAAGACGGCAACTGGATGACCGTGGTAGGCGTGCCCAACCTGAGCGACGTCACCACTATTATGATTGGTATTCGAAACCCAAAGAAGAAGACACGCGACGATAATGATGACATGATGCCTAAATCGGTGGAAGTCTGGATTAACGAATTGCGACTTAGTGGTTTTGATGACAAACAGGGCATAGCAGCCTTGTTGCGAGCGCGCTTGAATCTGGCGGATGTGGGCGATGTGACGGTTTCTGGCTCCTATTCGTCGCCGGGATTTGGAAGCATTGAACAATCGGTTACCGAACGTTCCATGGAGTCTCGTTACAACTTGGACATAGCCGCCAACCTGGACGGCGGAAAAGTGCTATTCCCGGAAACTTGGAATATTAAAATTCCGTTACACTATGACTATTCCCTCGGTATAGCCCAGCCGGAATACAACCCGCTTAACCCGGATGTAAAAATGCGTGCCGACTTGGCATCATACGATAATGCGGCTCAACGAGATTCTATCCGGAAACTAACCAACACTTATACCCGGAGACAAAATGTGAACCTTATGAACGTGCGTAAGGAACGTAATCTCTCCGGCGGCAGTTTGAAAATGCACCCCTGGGATATTGAAAACTTCGACCTTTCCTACTCATATTCCGAACTGGTACAACGAGATGTGGATTTGGAACTCAACAATGAATACATCCACAATGGCGAAATCGGTTATACTTTTAGCACAAACCCGAAGAATTTCCGTCCATTTTCCAAAGCTCGTTGGTTAAAATCCAAGTGGTTGCAAATCATCCGTGACATCAACTTCACTCCAATGCCGAAGAATGCCACTGTTCGCTTATCCCTACATCGGGAAATGCAGGAGTTCAAATACCGCCCAAAGAGTCAGGGTAATATCATAGTGGATACCAGTTTTGTGAAATCTTTCGACTGGACTCGACAATATACCTTGAACTGGGATCCTTTCCAGAGTTTGAAACTAGAATACCGGGCAGACGCTTCCGCCCGTATCGATGAGCCGGATGGCCTTATTGACACTCGAACCGAAAAAGATTCCGTATGGCGCTGTATTGGTCGAGGTGGTCGTATCACCGATTTCCGACAGAATTTCAACGGAACATACCAGATACCCATCAACAAGATTCCTCTTTTCAACTGGATTAACGCTAACGTACGCTATAGCTCCACGTTTACCTACACAGCTTCCGCTCTTTCTCTTGCCCATCTTGGTCATACACTCCAAAACTCCAACTCAATCCAAGGTAACGGAACACTTAACATGGTTACCTTGTACAACAACATTCCCTATTTGAAGAAAATCAATCAGGGCAATATTCTTAATAATGCGAAAAGCAACAAGAACAATACCAAAGATCCCAAAAAGAACAATAGAAATAAGGGTAAAGAGGGAGAAGATGAAACGGCTCAAGATTCTTTGAAGGAGAAAATCAACTACGGCAAGGTTATTTTAGACGGAACACTTCGTTTCCTCATGATGGTGCGTAATGTTTCGGTCAACTATTCTGAAGGCCACGGAACCACCCTGCCGGGGTACATGGGTCGACCCAACATGTTCGGTATTGATTTTTCCAACGGATCACCCGGTTTCTTGTTTGTTTTCGGCGGACAGCCTGACGTACTGAACAAAGGAGCAAGAGAACACTGGTTCACCACAGACTCCCTCATGAACACAGCCTACCAACGCACCCGAAACCAGATTATCAATTTCCGGGCAACCATAGAACCCTTCAAGGACTTCCGAATCGATGTGTCCGCCAACCGGAATTTCACCGAGAACTACTCCGAATATTTCCATGTGGACGAGGCTGGCAACATAGCACACTATACTCCCCAACGGTCCGGGTCGTTTAGTATGACCTACTGTGGATTGAAGAACTTCTTCTCCGATTACGACAAGTTGTTCGAAGAATTTAAAGATGCCCGAATTGTCATCGCCCGCCGACTTGCCGAAGACAATCCACATGCCAATGTGGACGATATCAATCACGAAACAGGCTTCCCAGAAGGATATAGCAACGTATCTCAAGATGTTTTGATGGGCGCATTTTTTGCCTCTTATCTGGGAAAAGATCCCCAAAAGACCGACATCTCCACGCCGTTCCTGAAGATCCCGTTGCCCAACTGGCGAATCAACTACAATGGCTTGACCAAGCTCAAAGGCATGAACAAGGTCTTCCAAAGCTTCTCCCTGACACACAACTATACCTGCACCTATCAAATAGGAAGCTACACCACCAACCTCGCGTATAAAGAAGGTGAAGGTGTACGGAACAATCTGGGCGACTTTATCCCAGCAAACGAACTCAACCAGATTGCCATCTCCGAACAGTTTGGACCTCTGATTGGCTTCGATATGACCTTGAAAAACAGTATGTTGTTGAAGGTGGAGTACAAACAAAACCGAAACGTGTCCCTCAGCTTCACCAACAACCAGATTACAGAGTCGTCATCCTGGGAACTTTCCTTTTCAAGTGGTTACCGATTCAAGGATTTGAAACTCGGATTGGTGTTTTCCGGTGTGAAACGTCAGTTTGTCAGCGACTTGAATCTCACCGTCGGTTTAGGTATCAAAAACAACCAGACTGTCTTGCGCAAGATTCAAGAAGAGGTCAACCAAGTCACCTCCGGTATGCTGAATGCTACTGTTAATGTGGCTGCCGAATACCAATTCAGTCAGTTAGTGGGGTTGAAATTCTATTATGACATGACCATCAACCGTACTAAAATGGAGAATCAGTACAATAATTTTAATTTTGAGACGGGTGTTTCTGTTACTTTGATGCTTTCACGATAAAAATTTATTATTTTTGCATCCCTAAAAAAATCAAGATATTATGAAAAAAGGTTTTTTATTCTTGCAACTTGTTGCAGCCGTATGTCTGACATTTTGTTTCACCCAATGTCATAAAGAACGCCGCTGTGGGGCTACCATTACCTGCTTATGCAAGACTGACGACGTGGTGTTTCCAGCCAAAGGTGCTATTGTGTACCTCGACNNTTCCCGTCCGATTTCCGACACGCTGCATGCTCGGTTTCCTTACATTATGCCTGAAGGAATATATCATTTCGAATTACCTCATCCGGCTCTGTTGGCATTAGAGGTCGTATATACCGACACAACTGTGACTCCAAATGTCAACTATATTGGGCACACCCAGATCACCCTGGAGGAGGGCGAACTGAACAAAACCGACACCGTTTGGCTACAAGTGGAGAACTAAAGCCCTTTAGTGTTGCAAAGAAAACACACTAGTTATATCTTCCTGGCCATAGCGACTCTGGCATTATGCCTTACGCTATGGTTTCATGGTAGAACACCTCACGTCCCCCTCAAAACAAAATTCAAACAAACAGAATCCGTACAAAAACGCGGGGACACACTTAAAGCATTGATTTTCTACCATGCTGCGGATTATTTTGTCTATCATGGTTCCGTCATCGGATTTCAATATGATTTGTTGAAACAGATGGGGAAAGATTTGAACAAGCCCATCTCTATCACAATTGAGGCCGACCCCGACAAAGCTTTCTTGGAGTGCTTCACAAACCATTACGACATCATATCCTTCGATTTCAACAAACAACTCTTTGTTCCAGATTTTCTTTCTGAGTCAGAGCCACATTCTTATACCTACCCTGTGCTCATCATGCGGAAAGGTATGAAATACGACAGCACCAAAACGCATATCATCCACGCTTCAGCACGCTATTCCAGCCCTATCAATCTGGGAATTTTGGGTCCTTCTGGACAATGGCGTATCGAGCATCATCCGGATGTTACGGTGGAAGATCTTTTCGACATGCTGGGCGATACCGCTGTTGACTATGTGGTGTGCAATTATAATGTGGCCATCACCATGCTGCCCTTTTACAGCAACCTCTCCCTGGGTCCGAGAATCGGGGAGAACTTTCCCCGAACCTGGGCATTGAACAAACACAACGCCGAATTTAACGACACCCTCAATATGTGGCTCCGGGATTTCAAGGAGACCAACAAGTACCAAAATCTCTGCAAGCGATATCTTTCACGACATTCGGCGGTGATTCAAAACTCCTTTGGAACCCGCAAAAACAAAATTTCCTCGTATGATAATATTCTGAAAACCGCCTGCAAGAGGTATAACCTTGACTGGCGCTTTATGTCGTCCATCATTTTCCAAGAATCTCATTTTTCCTCAGATGTGCTGGGCATGGGCGGTAGTTTCGGCATTATGCAGATGATGCCCGCCACGTGTGCCCGCTATGGCATTACGGACTCCTCGACCGTAGAGGAACAAATCTGGGCGGGAGCAAAATACATATCATTCCTTCACAGGATTTTTGTGTCGAAAGTCGATTCATCCGAAATATACTCTTTTGTGGCGGCTTCTTACAATTCGGGACCTGGCCACATTTTAGACGCCATCGCCCTTTGTAATAAATATGGCGAGGACGCCAGCCGTTGGGACAATACAGCAAAATATCTTGCTCTGAAATCCCATAAGGAGTATTACAACGATCCCGTAGTCAAATGCGGGTATTATCCAGGAAAACATACCATCCATTATGTGCAAGAAGTGATGAATCGTTATAATGGTTATCTAATTACAAAACAAGAAGAATGAACGTATTAATCATCGGCCGGGGTGGCCGCGAGCACGCCATCGCGTGGAAAATAGCCCAGTCTCCTCTCCAACCCAAAATCTTCGTTGCCCCTGGCAGCGAGGGAATGCTCACCATTGACTCCGCACCGGTGGAATTGGTTCCTATTGATGAAAACGACACCGACGCCTTGGTGCGTTTCGCTCGAGAAAACCACATAGATCTCACCATCGTGGGACCGGAGGCTGCCCTGATGAACGGCATTGCCGATACATTCAAGGTTGCAGGTTTGCGCATCTTTGCCCCATCCAAGGCAGCCGCCCGCATTGAGGGCAGCAAACAATTTGCCAAAGAACTGATGCAAAAATACCATATCCCCACAGCCGCTTTCAACACTTTCGAAGATTACGAGGAGGCAAAGCGTTATCTGCAAGAAGTGGGCGCTCCCATTGTAATAAAATATGACGGGCTGGCAGCCGGCAAGGGTGTGGTCGTGGCTATGACGATGGAAGAGGCCGACAACGCCCTTAAAGACATGTTGCTCGATAACCATTTTGGAAAAGGCAAAGTGGTGATAGAAGAATTTCTGGAAGGACCAGAATTTTCCCTGCTCACCTTAGTCAATGGCGAAGAGGTAGTTCCTTTGGTCATAGCACAGGATCATAAACGTGCGTACGATGGAGACAAAGGACCTAACACCGGCGGTATGGGCGCGTACAGTCCTGTGCCCGTTATTCCTACCGAACAAATAGAATGGGCGGTTGAACACATCATGAAACCCACGGCAAAAGCACTCACCTTAGAAGGCTGCCCTTTCTGCGGTGTGCTTTATGGTGGACTCATGCTTACGAAAAACGGTCCAAAAGTCATTGAATTCAATGCACGGTTCGGTGATCCCGAAACCGAAGTGGTTCTCCCCAAACTGAAAAGCGACCTGCTGCAACTGATTTTGGATGTGATGGACAATCAAAATCCAACACCCGAATTTTATGAAGAGGCTTTTCTTGGGGTTGTATTGGCCGCCGAAGGTTATCCCGGCAAATACGGCAAAGGATACGAAATCAAAGGTTTGGAAAAACAGAAACAATTGGTATTCCACATGGGTACCCGAAAAGAAGCGGGTAAATGGTACTCGAATGGAGGCCGTGTGTTGTTCGTAGTTGGGCGCGGAGCCACCCTACGTGAAGCGCAAGAAAATGCATATCAAGGAGTTGAATCATTGGATTGCCCTGGGTTATTCCACCGTAACGACATCGGATGGCAGGCACTATAATTTTTGTATTTTTGCCGCTTATTATTCCATAATGAAAAAACTTTTATTCCTTACTCTCGGATTTCTGCTAAGCCTTGGATACCTGCAAGCTCAGGTCTCCACCCTCAAAGGATTTACCTATGATGATTCCAACGGGGAATCTCTCCCCTACTGTACCATCCAGCTTATGGGGACATCCTATGGATCTCTGTCGGACAATACGGGTGCCTTTTTCATTAACAAAATCCCCAACGGAACTTATGTTGTAAAAGTTTCCTATCTCGGATATTCGGATCTTTTGGACACTCTTGTTATTGATCATGGTTCCACCATCACCCGCCGGTACTCATTGGTACCTTCCGCCACCACCTTGAATACGGTACAAATTGTAGGCGAGGGAAAACGTAAAGAGCAAGAAACTCGAACCTCTGTTATCAGCGTAACGCCCAAAGAGATGAGTAAGATGCCTGCCATTGGTGGTCAACCCGACTTTGCCCAATATCTACAGGTACTGCCTGGCATTATTTCCACGGGAGATCAGGGCGGACAACTTTATGTGCGTGGCGGAACGCCTGTGCAGAATATGCTCTTGTTGGACGGTGTGCTGCTGTACAATCCCTTCCACTCAATCGGTATTTTTTCTGTTTTCGACATGGACATCATGAGCGATGCCAATATTTACACGGGAGGATACGGAGCAGAATTTGGTGGGCGCGTCTCCTCAGTCATGGATATCAAAACCCGTGACGGCAACAAAAAACACATATCCGGCAAAATAGACCTCAGCAATATACAAACCCAACTGCTATTGGAAGGTCCTTTAGTGAAACTGAAAGCGAATCGCAAAACCTCTCTTAGTTTCATTTTATCAGCCAAAGGTTCCTATTTGGAGCAATCCTCAAAATTGTTCTATCCGTATATTGGCGAATCTGGACTTCCGTACAATTTTCTTGACCTCTACGGCAAACTGACTCTTGCCACTCAAAACGGAACGAAACTGAATGTCTTTGGATTCCGTTTCGACGACCGGGTGAACTATAGCGAACAAACCAACTACAATTGGAACAACTGGGGTGTAGGCGCCAACTTCCAAATTGTACCGGGAGATGCACCCACAACTATTGATGGCTCCCTTTCCTACTCCAAATACAAATGTTCGCTGGAAGATTTTATTTACAAGCCGAAAACCAGTTCCATGGACGGGTTTACGTTTAATCTGGGTTTCAACTACTACATCGGAAAGAGCTTGCTCAGACTCGGAGTGGAAGCCGTTGGTTTCAACACCATGTACAATTACTATTCCCGGATTGGCTCGGAAAACACTATTGTGGATCATACCACCGACATGTCCATATATGCGAAATTCAAATACAACTTCCGCAACAAATTGTTGATAGAGCCCAGCTTCCGTCTGCAATACTTTTTCGCTCTGGGCGAAATCTCGCCTGAACCTCGACTGGCTATCAAATATAACATCACCAATAAGTTGCGTTTGAAATTTGCCGGTGGTTTGTACTCTCAAAACCTAATCTCCATTACTTCCGAAAACGATGTAGTGAGTCTTTTCCAGGGTTTCTTATCTTCCCCCGAAAATACGTACATGACACAGACTTTCCGTGGGGAAGAAAGGAACAGTCGCCTCCAAAAATCCCAACATTTGGTGCTGGGATTGGAATATGACCCTATCCCCTCCATCTCCATCAATTTAGAAGGTTATTTCAAGAACTTCTCCCAACTGATTACGGCCAATCGTTACAAACAGTTTGACGATGAAAAGGAATTTATCTGGGAAAAAGGCATGGCGTATGGTGGTGATGTTACGGTGAAATATGATTGGAAAGGAGTTTATGTGTGGTTTGTCTATTCTTTAGGTTGGGTGAAGCGTCAGGATGATTATATGGACTACTATCCGCATTTTGACCGGAGACACAATATCAACTTGCTGGCCTCTTACTCCTTTGGTAAGCGCAGATCCTGGCAAATCAACGCCCGCTGGAACTTCGGTACCGGTTTCCCCTTCACGCAGACACAAGCATACTATCCGCAATTTACGCCAACGGGCATATTAGACGATATTTCCACGATAAACGAAGATGTAGACTTCCTGCTGGCTGATTTCAATCAAGCCCGACTTCCCCACTACCATCGTCTTGATATTGGAGCCAAAAAGAAATTTTTCTTAGGCGAACGTCATTCCTTGGAAGTGAGTGTATCCCTTTCCAATGTGTACAATTATCGTAACATCTTTTATGTAAACCGTACAACGAATGACGTCATTTACCAACTTCCATTCTTGTATTATTTCGGTCTTACCTGGCGTTTTTAGTTATAAAATATTGTTTTTAAAAGATTTACGTTTGTCAAAAAAAATATTTACTCACAATCGGCCACAAACAAAAAAAGTGTATTTTTGCAGCGTTGAAAAAACAAACGGATCGGTAGTTCAGTTTGGTTAGAATACATGCCTGTCACGCATGGGGTCGCGAGTTCGAGTCTCGTCCGGTCCGCAAAAGAAACCTCACAAGTCATTGAAAAACAGACCTGTGAGGTTTTTTTATGCACCAAAAATGCACCGAACTTGCTGACAGAGTGTGATTTGGGGATAAGTAAGGATACAAGTAGTCACCAAGTAAAGGGACTGATAGGCAAAATGATAGTCGAAATGATAGGCGATATGGTCGGTCTTTTTTACATGTAATTTTTTATCATTATTATGCGAGAGTGGCATGTCGCGAAGGTTGGAATAGCACACCTGGTTGTCCTAAAACCACGTGCGGACTATCTCACGCCAGGAGTGTGGAAGCGGATTCGGCGGCTCTTGCGGTACTCGTAGAGTGTTGCGTACCCCTTGACACCATCAATTTCACATTCGTATCTCCATTTGCGCCAGTTCCACTTGAACGCGCTGTTCGGGTATTTGGCGAACATTTCGGCCATCGCATCGTGGATGATGTCGTTTTTGGAAAGTTCTGCTTTCGGTGTTGGCCTCGGGAAGACATTGAGCAGCCTGTTCGGAATATTGTCATCGTTGTACATCCTGGTGCGTTTTTTCGGTTTCTCAATAGGTTTTGGCTTCACCCTTGAACGGATAGCATGTCCGGTTCCCTGAACATTAAATCACAATCATTTGTGGGTGATGGTCACTTATCTTATCCCATTTCTGTTGTAATTCATAAGCAAAAACTGGGATGTTGGTAAAAGTGTAATCCAGAAAAAAGTGTGAATGTTCAGAAAACATATGATGGTAGGTGAATCGTGTCTCCTTTCCAAAGCTTTCTCCTGTCCGGCTGTGGTACAGACTGACAATATTGTATTTTGCCAAAAAATCAACAATATCTTCCAATCTTCCAGTTTGTTGTGTGGCACCGTTTTGACCGATAAAGCAATTTAAGTCCCCAGTAATGAGCGTAGGAAACTGCTGTATATATGGTTCGTATTCCTGTATTGCCTCTAACAATATTTGAGGATATACCTTATTGTCCCCTTCATGCACTGTTGGCCATGCAGCGATGAGAAGCCAACTATTATCTACAATTAAAGGTCGAATGTATTTGTGCTTTTCATTCCACCATTTTGGGGTTTCACATTTGATTGATTTTTTCCAAAAAACGCCAAGACCCTTTTTCTCATATACGCCTTGCCATACTTGTTCATAGTTATCGGGAATATGAGTGTATTTGGGATTTGCCAATTCAGGTATAACATTGATATCCGCATCATACGAAAGCACTTTGTCAATCTTTTCTATTGAGCAGTGATGGATGTTGTACGATAAGATTTTCATATTCTGAAGATTACGCGGCAAATCCGCAAAAACTGGCATAATCGGTGGTGGCATTAAAGGCCTTTCGGACGAAATTCGAGCATGTTACGTGCCCAGTCGCCCAAGAATAATTATTGTTTGGTCTTTTCTATGATAATATCTTTTGATTGATTCAACAAATTTATAAGATTATCCACAGTTTCCTTTTTGAGAAAATAAGTAAAATCGTTTCCATATGGATATGGTGATACTTTAAACAACCAGTTCTTTTTTGCTTGAGGATTAAAAGTGAAAGCGTATTGCGTATTTTCGGTAGATATAAATTTAACTGTCGTAAACTCAGCTGGTTCTGTTTGGAACAGATTCTCCTTGAAATACGTAAAAAATGAAGTCAATGTTTCA
>WARP01001308.1_pt1 | contig 14648 bp, 9 predicted proteins | sample 4769151 | NCBI WGS metagenome assembly WARP01 (sample SAMN08893023, study PRJNA449175) | gut metagenome | isolation source: rumen sample fed with dry roughage | host: cow | place: India: Nagpur | collected 2016 | reverse complement strand
AAATGACACTGAACACTCTATGAGTCTTCTTTTTAACGCAGTTAACATCTACTGGTGCGGATGAAGTTATAAAAATGCATATTTGCAATTGTAGGATACAAAAAAAATAGAACCACTTCTCAAAAAATACAAAAATATTGTTAAAATACATGAATATAAGATATTGTTTTTTACATAAACCTCTTTTACATTATTTTACCAAATATTACAAATATTTTTTAATTTTCAAATGAAATAAGAAAATAGGCTTAAATTTTAGGTTTTCTTTTGCAATTAAAACTTTACAAACTCGGGACATTATTTGAAAAAATAGAATTGCAATTATTTTTATATTTTTACTAGGGTCTGTTAAGAATTAGCGAGAGTTAATAAGACGGCACATAAATGAATCATGGCTCCAAAACTGGAATAGCATAAAAGAAACATTTCTCACATAACTAAAACTCATATCTTTCCCCCTTCGTGTTTGGAGCCTATCCCCAATGGCTGATAGCATTCCGAACTGCAGTTTCGTTAATTGGTTACATACATCACATAAAACATCTGTAACGACTTCTACCTGTGTGAGTTGTTTGATTGTCCATATTAAGAACCTCTAAATTTTAAAATAAATAGGATTGCTATAATTTGTGACTCAGTCCTTAAAATTATAAAAAATCACAACATATTGTATGTGAATTGTAAATAAACACAAAATATGGGATAGATCAAGCTTGTTTAATATTTCAAAAAATTATAAGAATATTCACGTGATTATTTTTTACACTTATAGAGGACTATGGAAACAGCTTTTGATTTCAATGAAAAATTTGGTACACCTAAAAAATTGTTGTGCAAAAATTTTAATAAAATCCAAATCAGCATACATCCTGATTTTTCTGGAATTTATCTTTGCTATCAAGAGGCTTTCAAAGCTTTAAAAACAGATCTAGGTATCTTGAATCCAAGTCCCGAGATTCACGTCTGGAAAGATACTAATCTATCCGGTTATACCATCGCCAGTAATTTCCAATGGTTCCTATATTGGACTCAGAACGCACCCAAAGAAATTAATCTAATTATCCATTCTCTTCCCAAAGATAACAAAAAAATCGAACTATTAAAAAATGTGGTTAGTTCCGAATTTCTAAAATTTCTATCATCTACTTATCATGATCTTAATCGATTGAATCCCAAAAGGTTACATAACTTAATAAATGAATACATTTCTGCCGAGGCTATTTACAAGTTAAACAAAGAAAACTCTTTCAAACCTCACCGTACAATGAGTTTGGATCTGCTTGCCGATCTGCTGTCATGCACTCGAAATCAACTGAATCACCGCAATAAAGTTATACATCAAAAAAGACAGAAGGCTCTTGATCGACTGGAACAAACCAGTGAAGTTATTCAACAGCTTCTAAACAATCCTGACTTCGTTCTAACACCAGATCAGCTATGGAAAGCATAATGTCAGATTCTACCCCAAGCCATCAAAATGCTGCTGATATTTCACGGGTATCATTAAAACAGACACTGGAAAAACTCTTTGGTGACGAGCAGCTCCAACGTACCAAACATATTCAATATGTTGCTGATTTACTGACTTCACATCCAACTGATCAATGTCTGGAAGGGCTGAATCTCGATCTATTAGATTTTGATCTAGAAACCAATTCTGTTGTTGCTAGACCAGCTGCCTTGGTCTCCTCTCGAAAACATACTGTTAGCACAACACCAGTCACTTGGTATGTGAACTCAATTGCACAATTAGCAGAGTCAGAAGAAAATGCTTTAATCTGGAATATCCTGGTCTTAAAAGCAGCAATCTATTTAATTGCACTGCCAGACATTAAACCTGAACTTTTTGAAGATGACCATACTGAGCATTTCAATACTGTAAAACGTTTATTCCAACGCTTCCGTACAGCCAATCGGGTTTTGAATTCTCATAAAACATATGAAAATACCCCTGAGTATATGCTTCTTTGGGAGAAGCATCTTCAAAACCCTAAACTATCTTTAGCAGAATTTGTTCAGTATCTGAATGATGTCATTGATAAAAATAGTGATAAAGAGCCATCTAATGATTTTATACAAAACCTGCTAAAAGTTATTCGTATTACTTTTAGTTACGTTTTGGAAAATAAGGCAAAAATTGCCAAAGCGAGCATCGAGACTAAACTGCAACATGATTTTTTAGATGAAGATCAGCTGATTGTAGAAAGTTCAGAAATTAAAAAAGGGCAAAAGTCCAAAGCTCTCAATATAGAAAAACAACTAGATGACCAAGATACACGTCAAATACTTGTAGACCCAACCATCGTTACCCCTCTTGCTGCATATTCAGAATCCAGCCAGAGCTATGTGCTGCCTCTGGTTGCCAAGCATATTCAACGAAAAGAACATTTGCTGCCATACAGCAGCCTCTTTCCTCATATCACAAGTATAAGTGCTCTACTTACTGAACTATATAAAAATTACATTGTTGAAATTGAAGAGGACTCTAACGACAAGGATAAAGAAACCCAAAAAAAGAAGGCATCCTTGATCCTGATGCTGTCATTTCTGACCGGAAATAAAATCCAGGAGTGGCTACGTCTACAAAGTAAACGTGCTAAAAATTTAAATGCTCGCCAACAGATCAAGCAAAGCAATGGGCAATATTTTCTGAGAAGTAAATTTTCAATTTTTGAAAATAAGGATTTTGCTTATCCAGATGGTTTGCTCAACCAAACAGTCTATCTGGATATCCCAATTCCAAATTCATTTATTGCTTCGCTACGTGATGGTAACACCGTTACGGAAGAGGACCTTCAGCAACATTTGAAACAGCTGAGAGCCAAACTTTATATTCCAAAATTATCATTGATAAGAATTAGCTCTCTTTTTCATCAGACTATTTTGCAACGCACTGGAAATAAACAGCTTGCTGACCTTCTCACCGGTATTGATGCAAACAAGTCTTCTTCTACTTCTTATTGCCATCAGAATATTCAGGCTTTACAGACCGAGTATATCTCAATTTTAAAAGAGCTGTGTGAGTCGTTATCCGATGACTACCAGAATATCGAATATGCTGCAGAAAAAAACTTTGGTAGCCGCAAAGCACCTACTTCAAATGTGATTCAAAATATCTTTGCCACACTCAAATTCAGAATAATTTCACAAAAAGAAGACGACTGGATAGCAATTTTCAATCATTACAATCTGTGGATGTGGCATTTCTTGTTGCTCTTTACTGCTGCACGACCCGTCGCTGAATTTCCAGGTTTTTTAAAAAGCTTTAACCTGAAAAGAAAAATATGCATGGTTTCTGATAAAGAGGTGGGTGGGCGTCAAGGCTATGGACGTTTAATTCCACTGGGTCATTTTGTTGTACAAGAACTCCAGAAATTCATAGATTTTTTACATTATTTTAAAACTCAAATTGCTCCTAGTCAGCCAGAAATTCCACAACATATTCAACAAATTTTAGAGAGCAAGCTCCCACTGTTGAATATCTTTCAGGATGGTCAATGGCAACCCTTAAAGCCATCGATTATAAAAAAATTTAATCCTGAGTTAGGTTTGCATCATGAAAACTGGCACCGGCATACTGCCCGTGCGTTTCTCAGCCATAAAATTAGCGAAATTGAAATTTTAGCTTTATTCGGTCATGAACCGATGCAGCAAGAAGCTGCTCATCCTTATTCCAGCTTATCTATTTCACAATATTCAAGCATTGCTCATATTCTTGAACAAATGAAAGATCATTTTAATATTACCGGTATTGAACTCGATGTCCTCACTCAATAAACGTACTAAGCAAATTCAACCACTATATGCAGAAGAACGTAGAAAACGAGACCGACTCGATCAGGAAAAACAGCTTCGAGCAGATGTAGAACAGGAACTAATTCAATATTTCCAAGAACAAGATTTGGAACAAAAAGAGCACCTTGAATCCTTCTATCCAGCAATTTATGAGTTTATTAAACGCAAAGCTCCAAGCTTGGCATGGAAAAAATATGCGCATGAATTTTTTCGGTCATATATCAAGCGAATCAATTTAAATCGTCGTGAGACTTTGCCCCTACCGAATCTGACATTTGAGATGCAGCGTGATCAGCCGGTTTTTACAATGGACTGGATCGAGAAGGGACATCAGGTTGATGAAGTTCTTGATAAGCTTTGGGACTACTGGATTCTAGCGAAAGATAGCCAGGCATTTTCTGATGATGAAATCATTGGAAATATTGTTATTTCTGCCCTGCTTTACTCAGGCTTAAATCAAAAATCCTCTTTAGAAGCTTTGCTTGAACACTTAAAAGATCCGGCAAAAATCAGAAAGATCGAAGATCTGAACATTATATTTTTAGAACCGCTCTCCCCTTCCTATGGAGATCTATATATTGATGAAAAAACTATCCGTAAATCACGTAATTTTATTCCTGATCAAATCACCCGATTATGGCTAATTCATTTCAATAGCAGAAGTATTCGCAGAGTAAATCAGAATGTAGAAGATTATCTACAGCTTATTTTTAATAAGATTAAGTTACCATTTAATCTCAAAACTTATAAATTATTACGCGACTACGCCAGCTTCAACTGGATGCAACTCCCGAAAGTTGACATTGATCCCGCTCTCTCACAATGTCTCATTGAAAATACTGCAACCTGTGGCTTATCAGAAATAGAATTTGAAAGATTTCTTCACCCAAAATTTAAATATCAGCAGGATACTCTTACTGATGCAGATGTAGAGAGATCACCATCTGTTGTGAATCAAACCTACTCAGGTGATATTCAGCAAGCATTGGATGATGTTATAAAGATTCACAAAGATCTTTTACAATTGATTCGTACCACACAAACTGATCAAAGCATTGATGCACTAATTATTGAATATTGTCTTGAAAATGCCGATAAATTTAATGAGTACAGTAAACATATTGCCTTATGGCTTATCAGCCTTTATAAACCAGCACTGGAACAAATTCAGCCTCTGGCTGAACGTTTTAATTTTTGTGTAAACAAATTTCAAAAAGCGTTTCAGAAGAATAGACCGTTAGCAGATAGTTCCATTTACACTTATTACTCCCGTATTGCTGAGCCCTGGCTCACCCATTCTTTACAATATCTAGATAGCGAAGATGATCTGAATACGAACCTAGCGAAGATCTACCCACAAATCATCACGAATACCCGACTCGCAGATGAAGCAGGCCAACCTGAGTTTAAAAAATCCAGTGGTCAGACCGTCAGGATGTTGAAGCGCTTCCAGAGCTTTCAACAAACAGTTTTCGAAGCTGAATCTCTCGAATTAGAGTCAATTGCCATACAAAATAGGCCTAGAGCCCGTATTATTGGCCCTTTGACTTATCAAGCTTTCATGAACAAGTTAAATACCTTATTTTCAGGTGCTAATAGTCAAGAAAACACTTATAAGATATTAAAAATCATCTATATCTTAGCTTACCGTACCGGTATGCGTATTAATGAAATTCTCGGCTTACGTGTGCGGGATATCGAGGGCTTGAGCTGTCTATCCGTATGGGTTCAGCCCTACGGCTCAAAAAAGAAAGGCAACTTACATCAACTTAAAACAGATAGTGCTGAACGCAAAATCCCTGTGTATTGCTTATTAAAAACCGATGAATATCAATTATTTCATAAGCATGTAGTCGAGCAACGTCTACTCAACCAGGAAAACGTATACCTATTCAGTAATTGGAATGAAAAGAGCAAGCTGAACAAACATACGGTGACAACACCTTTTAGAATGATTATGAACGAGCTTTTTAAAACTCATGATTATTCTTTTCACTCATTTCGACACACGGCTGCCAATCACTTATCCGTTGTTCTGAACTGTAATTATGCTCCACTGGTCAAGAACCTGACGGATTATACCGAAGAAGAATATCAATCTATTCGAGCAGAGTTCCTCCGTAATATACATGGTCAAAATCATTGGTTTATGATTGCCCATTTACTGGGTCACATTGACCCTACAGAAACCTTTAAAAGCTATATTCATCTGAGCTACTTGATCGCTGGGCATAAAATACTGCAATATCATCCAGACATCGATACTCAATTAGCAAAGAAGATGATGGGCTACCTGCCTTCTTTCAAATTTTTAAACACAGTAAAAGATTCTGCTCCATTCAATTTTGAAAAGCATGCTGTTCATTTAAGTCAGCAGTTACTTAACGATCAAACTGATTGGTTAAAAAGTAACGTAGAAGACATTCTAAATGAGGTTTCATTTAACTCACAGCCTCATGATTTTTTTAAATATTTCGCAGGAACAAAAGAATCTAAAGTTTCATTTGCATGGTTTTTTAAGTGCCTAAATTTACTAGAAATTCATCATGATCCAGATCGGGTATCACAAGAAATGAGTTTACCTGTCGAACTGGTTAACTATTGGTATGAAAATGCCAAACAATTGGGGCAACTAAAGTCTCGAAAAAACAACCTTAGATTATTTAATATTAACAATAAAAATCAACTAAAAAATCCACTTAAACCAGCCATGATTGACACTGTGAATGAGCGTTCAGCAATAATATATTTCTTTGAAAATATTCAAAGAAAATTTGAAAAAGATCCAGATCAAGTTAAGAATATGATGGAAACATTTTTAAGTCGTGTCACTGTTTCGCATACAGGTATTCATTATCCTTGGAAAAAGATTGATCAATTGGAAGCCTTTTATTTCCAAGTAAAAGACCTATTTCCTCGCCAGTTTTGGCATTTAGTAGGACCAGATCTAGATAAGCTACTTAATGCAAAGAAACAGCCTTTATTAATAAAACTTGCTAAATCGAGCATACCTAAGCAGTCCCCTACTCAAGAAAAATATGTGCGACTTCAACTGTACTCAATAAAAGATAAAAGAGCTCTCGCGGCATTTAAGTTTTGTTTACATCTTGCAAGTATTGGTAGACCAAAATGTATTAAATTTAAAAATTAATATTTTTAGTAATCACTAAGTCTGGATGACTTAGTGATTACTAAATAATTTTCTCACACAATCAATAAAATGATCTAAAATACCTTTCTTTTTAGGTTGTGTATTTAAAGTACGTTGTACCTCTGGTTTACACTTGTTTAATTCCTCTACTGATTGACTCAAAGATTGATAATAATTAGCTTTGGCAGCCTTATCCCTCTTTCTTTCTGCTGTGATTCGATCTTCGCTCCAACTACCAGCTTCAATTACTACATTTTGTCTAATAATGTAATGTGAACGACATGCAGAATTCCAATTCCCAATAGATGGCGTCAGTGAAACACTTTCGCCATCAAAAATCATTTTCCAGTCAGTTGGTGATAATGGAGTAACGACCCGTTCCCCACAGCCGCAACAGCAGCTATGTACTGCTGTTGCGTATTCCATTGAGATATATAAAACGCCTGTATCGATTTCACGTGGGATATTACGAATAAAATGGTTTGTTAGCTTCTTAATTTTCAGCATGTCAGATCCCCATTCAGTAACATATTTCCATCCGTGGTGTAGGTGGAGTGGTGTTCATTCTCCAAATCCCTATAAAAGCCTCTCAATTTTTTCCATTTAATTACAGCTAAAGCCGCATTTAATGAATTTAAATCAGCGACTTGTATATTAGATGCATAAAGATCATTTTCACCAACACTAGCAAACGAAATACGCCCTGAATGGATATGTTCGCGTTTATCAGGAGTACTACTTGTCACTCTCAAAATGCCACCAAGACTACCATTTACGAGCTCTATTCCCATTCCAACATCAATAAAAGGTATATCAAGTGACTCCAATTTTTGAATGATCGCTTTCTTATCTTCACCAGCATCAATACAAATAAACGCAAACGAAGTTCCATTTAATAATTCAAGATTGGTAGAGTTCAAGCTAACTGGATTCGCAACAATATTACGATGCATTCGGTCGTAAATATTTTTCAAATAATTGACCTTCAGTGGCGCATTTCGTAGCTCATCTAATAAGGGAGCACCAGGAGCACGAAAAGCGTTATGCTGTAAAAACTCATCCGCATCAAACAAACGTATCTCACGTGCGGGAGTTTTACAAACTAAATCAATAATATAACTTCCAGTTCCCCCAGTTCCAATTATTGAAACAACCTCACTTTCTAACTTTTCTGAAAGTTTGCCTATTCCGGCACGATCAGAAGCTGTATCAATATAATTAAAAACGCTTTCAATTTCAGCTTCATCAGGAGCACGAAATATCTTTGGACTCATACCTGGCTGTAATACCGCTGCTGGACCAGACAAAATCGTCGCATAGGTAGACATTTTAGCAAAGTAATCTGGATATCCTTCTGGACCTGGTTTACTTGAAAAGCTATGTTCAGCAGTAATACCATGACCAAAATCCATGTGCTGAGTTACATGGCGAATTTCATCTATAGGCATTCCATTAGCCTTACAAGGATATTCCCCATCCCAATGCATGACATGACACCCAGGTTTGCGTGTATTATCACCAGCAAGATCCAATGATGTTACAAGGGTTCCTTTGCGAATGCATTTTTGTGCATTTACATAAGGTACCTCTTTCATAACAAGAAAGCCGGCAATAATTTGCACATGATAGCCAGCTTCACGAAGCTGGCGTAAGTCGTCATTAAGATTGAATAGTTTTTGTGACATTGAAAATCGTCCCCTGATGTTTAACTTCAATAACCCCACCCTCCGCAAGCTCACCAGCATTTGGTCTAGATGCTGCATGACGATAAGTCATAGAGTAGATAATATTTGATCCGATTGGATCACTAGGAAATGCCAGTTGAACAACCTGTTCAAATGTGACTATCTTATTAGGTACTGGTTCATCAAGAGAATTAACAGTGATGGTGTAACCCTGAATTGGTCGTTTAGCTGTAATAAAATGCTCGATACCAGGATCTGTCAGATCCAGCAATTCATTAGGTTCAATAATACGATCAGTACCACCTCGTACCTCTAAAAATACAGCCTGCTCTGGACTTATACCTGATAATACGTATAAGACATTGGCTTCAATAGTTGACCTGCCCCATTTAAGCTGACGACCATCAAGTGTTAACTTGAATTCTCGATCAGTACGAAATGCTATGAAGCGCTCAACTTCCCGCCCACGTAAGTCAAAAGTTTCATTCCATCGAATATCTTCAAAATCACCAGATGGTAATATTGCACAAAGCGTTATCTCATCAGGATCATCAAGCCCTACTGCAGATAAGATCTGCCGCCCCGTAGGTACTGGATCAGAAACAAACACCTGTTGGAAATTTATATCGTCAATTGCAACAACAATACGATAGCCATTCGCAGCTTTTAACGGGCGATTTTCACGAACCGCTTCGCCAACATCATCAAAATCATCCTGAATAGGATTCATATACCTTACCTCTTTAAAGTTATGAGCTAAGAGGAATTTCCTAGCTACATACCTTTAATCGGATAAGGTGTGAATAATCGGTAATTTTTTTAGAAATTTTTTTTAATAGTGCCTATTGGAACTGCACCACAGATAAAAAATGCCGGACAGTTAGGGCAATTATGTAATGAAGTAGGTTTTTTAAAATCACCTTGATGAATTTGATGAAGTAATTCCTCTACCTGATTTTCATATTTATTGAGATCTTTCTCTTTAAACTCTAGAGGATAGATTGTGTTATCCGCTAAATAAATTAATTCTGCATATGATTCAGGAAAAGCATTTTTTACAGCTAAATAAAATATCGCATGCTGGATTTCTTTCTGAACATCACTGGGAGCATGCCGAGTAAATACGCGCCGTATAGTGTGCTTATCATCTCGTATGAGTATTTCATCAATATTTACTATTATTTTTGTACCTGCAATATTTAGAGTTAGCTTATCTCCCGTTTGTGTATTTGCCTCATTCCTTGAGTAGATGAAAAAATTAAGCATCATTTCAGCAATACTCAAATAATCCGTCATATAACCATGTTCATTCAATCCAAATTTTATGAAAGCATCCCGTAATAAGTGATGCCATTCAATCGAAGAAGGACTACTTGATTCAATGATAATTTGAAGGACTTCACGTACTGCTTCATGCATTTGCATAAATGCAGTTTCTTGTCGACGTCCACCAATACACAAAATATGTGTATAAAGAAAACGCCTAGGACAAGTTTTATACAATCCCAAAGCATTTGCCGTAAAACTTATATCACCTTTAAAATCAACAGGTAACTTAATATTTTCCGGTATAGAAGGAAGTTGTAATTTAGGCTGAATTGTAATAATAGTGGTAGAACCGATTTTTTCTAAAAAAGATGAAAGCGGACGTTTTACTTTTGTCTTTCCTTTAGTAGTGGCAGCATAAAAAAGTATTCTCTCTTGAGCTCGTGACATAGCTACATAAAATAAGCACTCTTGCTCAGTCTCATGAGCTTCCCGAGAAATATCTTCAGATGAACCCTCTCCACCAAATATCATTCCCTCTGGTGCTGGACATTTAGAGCGCCTATAAGAGCCTGGGATTGTGTCCTTATTAAGTCCACTTAAATGAACAACAGGAAATTCCAAGCCTTTCGAACCATGAATAGTCATTAATCTGACCGCATCAATACTCTGAGCTGCTGTTGGAAGTTGCCTAAGGTCACGATCATCATTAAGTTTCATTAGTCGACGAATTCGTGCCATCATATTCATCACAGGAGTACCTTTGCCTTTAAAATTTTGTCGGGCAAAATTCATAAATTGCCAAATAGCAATTCCCTGTGCTTGTCCACTAACAGATTTTGATGTTGCAATATCTGCCACTATTCTTGTTCGATCTAGAAGTACTGTAGCCAAAATCTCCCAAGGATGAGACACGCTATCAAAACCATTTAAAATAGCTTTTATATTCTTAAGTGCTGACATTCCTTTTTTAGATAAAGTTGAAAGTGATAGATTCCATACTTCTGATTCATTTTCCTCTAATTGAAGATGCTCCAATATGTGCATAACATCCTCTATAGGCATTTCAAATTCGGACCAGCATGAAATCCGAAGTAAACCCATAGCCCTTTTATCAACTAAAAGTGAAACTAATGCTATCAGGTCTTTAACTTCTTGACGCTCAAATAAACTTCCTAGAAACAGAACTGGAATACCTAGTCTCTCTAGATCTTGTGCTAATGCTGAAAGCTTGTCATTACCTCGGCATAAAACTACTTGATCACGATAACTAAATCCATTTTCTCTCATTTGTAGTATGGATTCAGCCAAGGAAGCATTGATGAGATCTCCATTTTCAACAGTTCTAATTTCTGGCAATATTCCTGATGCTGAACGATGTGAGCTAAGATGGCTATTAGCCCCCCCTGTTTTCATATCTTCTGCGAATTCAGAGAACGCTGCTACAATTTCAGGAACTGAGCGATAATTAATTTCAAGTGATTGAGTGATTCCTCCTAGAAAATCTTCCGTACAAAAACGTGAAATATTAAAGGAAGAAGCCCCACGGAAACGGTAGATTGATTGCTTTGCATCACCTACTACCCAAAGATTATTGCCACTAGGTTTAAGGGCTTGTAATAATCTAATACTACTTCTATTAACATCTTGATATTCATCAACCAAAACATGTTGATAATCTATCTGTAACTGGTTTTTAACTCCATTATTGGCCTCCAATAATTGTACTGGAAGCATAACTAAATCCCCATAATCAACACAATTTATCTGCTTTTTGGCCTCTTCATAAGCTTCATAAACCGTCGCAACCTCTACTGCTCGCTCGGCAACTTCATATTCATCCTGAGTTTTAGCCTGATCAAGCATATTTTGTGCAAGTATTCGATATTGGAACACATCAATGACTTCATCTTTTGCTCGAGAAATAGCATTCAAAATATCGACAATAATTTGTGAAGGATCATATAAATTTCGGTAATGCTTAAGATTTAAACTTAAAAATTTTTCTTCTAACAGCTCCACTGCTTCTGAGCGATCAATCAACCGAAATTCTGCAGGCAAATTGCATAAGTCATGAAATCGACGCAATAAATCTAGACCAAACCCGTGAAAGGTACCCATCCAAAGTGCTGCTGCAGTTTCTGGTTGCCTCTGGGCAATACGCTCAGACATTTCTGCTGCCGCTTTATTAGAAAAGGTTAATAGCAGTATATTTTTTGGATCTACTCCATCCTTTAGTAGACTCTCAACCCTTGCTACAAGAGTTCGTGTTTTTCCTGTACCAGGCCCAGCTTGAAGTAGAAAAGCTGCTCCTCGATGATTAACTGCATCAAGTTGTTTAATATTTAGAGGAGAAACAATATCTGTTTTTTGTGGCTTACTTTTTACTATGGGAAGCAACATTGCATCTAACATTTGTTGCGCTACCACTTCAAACGGTGCTCCAAGTTTACTAGCGATATCACTACAACTCATGCTGTCTTCTAAATGTAATTTTCTAACAACCGAGCGTGGTAATAGAAACTCCCTAGCAAAAAGATCCATTTGAATTTCACGTCGTTGCCTATGATTGTAGTCAACAATACGATCTGTTACTGACGGATCTGATGCAGCACAAGCAGGATCAATTTCTTGAACATACTGATCGTGTGTATCATCCCCTAATTCAATATGCCCCAACTCATGAGCTACAAGAAAAGCTTGTTCAAAAGATGAACCCACATTTTCATGCATAATTAATCTGTATTGACTATCGAAGAATGCTCGTCCACCATTTAGCTCTTCGGCATCTTTTAAACATTGTTCTACTTGAATACCGCGGTATTTAGCTTCTCCAATAGCTAATGTATAAGAGTCCCAAAGATTTAAGCCTCTACCTACCGCTTCATAATGTAATTTCTCTGCTCGTTGACGAGCAATCTCGATAGTATCCATATCATTCGTTTCTATTAATGATCTCTTGAACTTTTTCTTCTGGAATCAGTGCATCACGTAGAACTTTTTCGAAAGATACTTTGTCTGATGCAGTTGGTTTTACATTAGATTTATAGCTGCGTTGGGGTTGCTGAGGTGGCAATGAAAGAAATGCCTGCAATTGAGTAATCGTTACTTTGAGTATTCCTGCAAGTTTTTCCAAAAAGTGTAGTGGAATAGATGCTAATTCTACTCGTCTGCCCCCAAATGCCATTAGTACTTGTCTAGGTAGTTGCAGTTCATTAGCTGCATTTAAAAAAAGTTGGGGAGCAATATTTACAGGTTCTTGTTGTAATGCAAGTTCATTACGAAAACGATCCATTGCTGATTGAATACTAACTTTATTTTCCAATGTTAATGGACGAGATTCATCAACTTCTCTAAATAACTCAATTGATAAGTCCACCAAATCATTAGCATATTCAGGGAATTCTCTTACAAACTTTAATAAAGTTTCTTTACTGTAATCAAACTCTATAGAGAAATCGTTTAATACATCATCACGTGAAAGTTTTTGATTCATAATAACTCCTCCTCATCCTCTAACTCTTTACGTAATTTTGAAAAAGCAGAGTCACGATGGACACGTATAGTTTTATCTGATTTATTTAAGGCTTTACAAATTGTCATTTCATTTGGGTCTTTAGAAGTAATGGGAATATCTTGACACCACATTGAAACAATACGTTGCTGAAGCGGTGGTAAAGTATGAATCGCTTCAGATAACCTTCGTCGGTAATACTCTTTGTCAATTTCATGATCATCGAGAGAATTATGAGATTGAATCGCTTTTTCTACTTCTGGCAATATATTTTCTTCTTCATCATATAATCCTTGAGTAAGATTATGTTTTCTTTGAACTTTAGATCTTGCATCCGAACGATCTTTAGCTATAGCTGCATTAAAATTTATTTCAAAATAATCTAACCGTTCATTGTAAAATTTTCGGTCTGTCAAAATTGAGTCAATAAAGCCGTCACAAACAATTTCAAGAATTTCCATATTCATTAATGACGTGTTGTCATTAAAGCTAGAATTGTATGGAAAAGTACGATGAATTCTTTTTAATAAGGCTTCGAGCAGTTTTTCGCAAAGCATATGATTTTTCGTATTCCGAATAAAATAAAGCAATACTTCACTGGATATAAAACCCTCCTGAGATGAAGGCCAAATTAAACATTTAGTACCTATCTCTTCATCACTAAGTTTCTCAAGCTCACCAATTTCTGATTCAATATTACTTCGCCGTGTATAAAGACTACCGTCTCTTCCAACCTTTCTTAGAGGTCTAGCCATAAATTTCCCCTAACTACCCTATAATTGGTTATTTACAATGATTAATATTTACAAACGAAAAATTAGAATTTCTATAACAGAAGTATAAGAGATTATTAAAAAGTTTTTTAAACTCAATTTTCTAATTCTCATACTAATTTTTCTAGCCCCTTTATTAAGATATCCCTAGAGCACTTGCGAACCAATAGATCGAATGTTTGAAGAGGGATAAGTACCTTATAAAAGATAGTAATTTTTGATTTAGGTATTAATTTATACCATTTGGTAAAACTCACTTTTCTTATTTAAATTATGTTGCCTATTATTGTTGAATTTATTTATATTAAAAACTCGAAATTAATTATCACTTCAACTTACCTTAAACTATAAAAATTCAATAAATCAATGTATATCATTGATTTATATTATATATAATTATCATACTAATAGTATAATTTATAGTCATTTATGTCGGTGACTATTGCCAAGGTTGGGGTCGGGAG
>WARP01002850.1_pt1 | contig 14741 bp, 10 predicted proteins | sample 4769151 | NCBI WGS metagenome assembly WARP01 (sample SAMN08893023, study PRJNA449175) | gut metagenome | isolation source: rumen sample fed with dry roughage | host: cow | place: India: Nagpur | collected 2016 | reverse complement strand
TGCTGAGTATGATGTTATCAGATTTGATGAGTTAACACATTTTACGGAATATATGTATGTTTATATGATTTCTCGTTGTAGAGGTGCTAATGATTATCCTAAGCGTATAAAAAGTTCTACCAATCCAGGTGGAGTAGGACATATATGGGTTAAAGAACGATTTATAGACATCGGCCCAGCCAACGAAATACACGAGTGTAAGATGGAAACAGGAGAGACACATACCAGACTTTTTATTCCTAGTTTCGTTACTGATAACAAATTCTTGATGGAACGAGACCCTGAATATGTTAAGCGTTTGGATGCTTTACCTGAGAAAGAGCGTAAGGCTCTAAAAGAAGGTAATTGGGATATATTTGATGGACAATACTTCAAAGATTTTGATAGAAAAGTCCACGTTATTAAACCTTTTATGATTCCTGAAGAGTGGGATAAATATCGTACACTTGATTATGGACTTGATATGACAGCGTGTTATTGGATAGCAATAGACCCTCAAGGATATGAATATTGCTATCGTGAATTATACGAACCAGATTTAATAATTTCTGAAGCAGCAGCTAAAATCTTAGAGTTAAATGGAGATGATAAGATTAAGTTTACCTATGCTCCACCAGATATGTGGAATAGAAGAAACGACACAGGTAAAAGTGCTGCTGAGATATTTAGAGAAAATGGTATTCCTTTAACAAAATCATCTAATTCGAGGATACCAGGATGGTATGCAGTACAGGAACATCTAAAAATAGAAGAAATAAGAGATGAGCAGACAGGAGAAACTATTAAACGCAGTAAGTTGCGTTTTTTTGATACCTGTAAAAATGTACTAAGAACATTACCAATGATACAAAGAGATGAAAAAAACCCTAATGATTGTGCAACTAAACCTCACGAAGTTACACACGCTCCTGATGCAATAAGAGGTTTTTGTATAGAAAGAACCAAAGCCACTCGTATAATGACCGAAGATGAGCTTTTATACGAGGAATCAAAGCGACAGAGAAGAAGATTAGGTATTTTAGGTATTGCTGGAGCAACAGCAACTAAAGATTATATGAAATATGGAGGTTAAAAATGATAATTTTAACAATTTTATTAATTTTATCGGTTGTAGTTTTACTTTTTATGTTAAATATGGTAATAAACCTTAAGAAAAAACTAAAAAAACAACCAAAATTAACAAAAGAACAAGAAAAAAAGATAGAAAAAACAAGAAAAGCCTTTAATAATCTTATGGAATATGATTATGATGCAGCTTTAAAGAAGGAGGAGTGATTTAAAGGGTAACAAAAGATTGGGAATTGTATGAAGCAGGAGTTACATATAACCAAAGCGTATATGGAAGCGAAAAAAACTGGTACGAAGTTATAGATGCAAACATTGCTTTTGCTTCAGGAGACCAATGGAGAAATGTTCAAGCAGATGGACTACCAAAACCAGTATTTAACATCATAAAGCGTGTTAAACAATTCAAAATTGCCTCTCTAAAAGCTGATGGTATATCAATTACATTACAACCAATGGAATACAGACCCCAAACAAACGATTTAGTAATGCAACAAAGAGTAAAAAACACAGATTTAGCTAACGCAGAGATAAAAAATGTGTTAGAAAATGTTAAATTTGATGCAAAAAGCCGTTCTTTACTAGGAGATGGCTTTGATACAGGAGATTGGTGCTTACATTGGTACTTTGATATGGATGAAATTCCATTTAAAAATACTAATCCAGAGATAAAAGGACTAATTAAGTGCGAAATTATTGATTCTACTAATGTAATGTTTGGAAATCCTAACACTAGACAAGTAGAAAAACAACCATACATCATTTTAGTAGGTAGAGATTTAGTTAAAAACTTAAAAGAAGAGTGTAAAGGTGGTAATAAAGACCTTATTCAAGCTGATTCCGATACATCTTTCCAAATGGGAGACAATGGAAAAGTAGAAAATGGTGCTGAAGGATACGAAAAAGCACTATATATTATTAAATATTATAAAAAGAACGGTAAGGTGTACGCTAATAAGTCAGTTAGAGGCACATACATCTACAAAGAGAAGAACACTGGACTAAATTACTATCCGATAGCTTTTAACAACTGGGAGGAGGTTAAAGGGTCTTTCCACGGTCGTGCAGAAACTACTGGAATTATACCTAACCAAATCGCTATTAATAAAATGTTTGCAATGGTAATTTACCATTTAATGTTAACAGCCTTCCCTACAGCAGTTTATGATGCTGACCGTATAGAAGGATGGACAAATGAGATTGGTGCACAAATTCCTGTTACTAATCTAAATGGAGATTCAATTAGAAATATAGCAGGATACCTAGAACCAGCAACAATGAGTTCTCAAATAATGAACGCTATAGAGTTAGCAATGCAATACACTAAAGAAACTTTAGGAGTAGGAGATGCTTCTTTAGGTAATGTAACAATGAATAACGCAACAGCAATCATAGCAATACAAAAGAGTGCAGCAGTACCTTTAGAAAATGTAAAAGCTGCTTTCTATGAGTTTGTAGAAGATTGTGGAAAAATCATAATTGATATGATGGGAACTTATTATAAACAAAGACCTGTAGTAATCTCAGGCCCAAATGGTGAAAGAACAGTTGAGATGTTTGATTTCAATCAATTAAAAGATATGTGGCTACACATTAAGATAGATGTAGGAAACTCTTCTTACTTTAGTGAGGTTGCATCAGTACAAACACTAGACAACTTACTAAATAATGGATTTATTGAGTTTGTAGAATACTTAAAGCGTATTCCTGATGAAATTATTCCAAATAAACAAGAATTGATTACATCAATCGAACAACAAGACTTATATAAACAAGCACTTTATAATTTGATGGGTCAATTTATGGATACATTAGACCAAGAAACAAGAGCAAGTCTAATGCAAATGTCTCCAGAACAAATGGAGAAAACTGTATTAGAAATGATGGGTGCATTAGGAGACAACACAGGATATAACACAGTACAAGATATGGAAAACCCTATGCCAACAGATGAAGAGTTAGCAAAAACACTTCAAATGGGAGAACAAGGTATGATACCACTAATGCAGCCACAAACAACCGTGGGAAGAAACGCTGCTGATAAAATGGAAGAACTTAAAGCTATAGGAGGCTTACAATCATAACTACCTTTATAGGTAGTTTTGTGTTGTTAGAAAAAAATTAGAGAGGAGGTATTCTCTCTATCTATTAAATTACAATCTGACAGCACAAAAGTATCTATAAAGATACTACACCCAACCATAGGTGAAGGAGGAAATTAAATGGAAAATGAAGAAATTGTTGAAAGTACACCAACAGAAACAATGGATTCGGAAGAGGACTTTTTTGCAGAAGTTGATAACGAGGTTATCAGTGAAGATAATGCAGAGGATGAGTCTGAACCATCAGAAGAAGAAACACCAGATGAGTCTCAAAAACCAAGTGAGGATTCTGAAGTTGATTCAAAAACTGATGAGGTAGATTTACAACCTTTATTAAAGGCTTTATCAGGTAAGATAAAGTACAATAAAGAAGAAGTAAATGTAGAATCTATCGAGGATTTAATTACTGGATACCAAAAAGGATTAAATTACGATAAGAAACTACAAGAACTTGAAAATCTACAAAATAGCAAACTTGAAAAGTATGCTAAACAAAAGGCTGATGAGCTAGGTATTACGGTTGATGAGTATATGGATAGAGTAGAACAATACGAAAAAGACCAACAAAAAGCTCAAGAAGAAGAGCAGTTAGAAGAAATGATTTCTAACGGAGTACCTGATTCAATAGCTAGAGAAGTAATTGCAACAGGTCAATTAAGGCGAGAGTTGCAAAAGAAAGAAAACGAACTTAAGGCAAAAGAAGCAGAGCAAGAGAAGGAGAAAGCTAAAAATAAAGAGTATGAAGACTTTTTAAAAGCGTTCCCTGATGTTAACCCTGAAGAAATTCCTAAGGAAGTTTTCGAGGATGCTGAAAATTCTACATTAACTGAAGCATATATGAAGTGGCAAGTAAAAGAATTACAACGCCAATTAGATGTTGCTAAGAACAATGAAAAGAATAGAGAAGCATCAGTAGGTGGAGTAACTGATACTGGGCCTACAAAACAAAAAACAGAAGCAGACCCTTTCTTAGAAGGGTTCTTAGATGATTAAAGAAAGGAATGATGAACAAGGGCAATTAATTTAGCTCAAAAATATGAAAAGAAAGTAGATGAGGCTTTCAAGAAGGCATCATTTACAGCACCATTAGTAAACAACGATTATAATTTTGATGGAGTAGATACAATTAAGATTTATCGTATTCCAACAGTAGCATTAAACGACTATACAAGAAGTGGTTCAAACCGTTATGGTTCTCCAGCAGAACTAGAAGATAGTTTAGATACTTATCAATTAAGAACTGATAAAGCATTTACATTTACTATCGACAAAGGTAATAACCAAGACCAATTAAATGTAAAAGATGCTGGTAGAGCACTTAAGAGAGAAATCGACCAAGTTATCGTACCAACTCAAGACAAGCAAGTATTAGAAGTAATGGCTACAGCAGCTCACGATAATGGAAATTATGCAACAGCAGCAGTAACAACTTCAAATGCTTATGAAAAATTCTTAGATGGACAAGAAGCATTAGACAACGATTTAGTACCAACTGATGGAAGAATCGCTGTTGTTAACACTTCTTTCTATAAAAAGATTAAATTAGATAGCTCATTTACTAAATCTGGTGATATGGCTACTAAGTTATCTTACAAAGGAGTTGTAGGTGAAATTGATGGAGTACCTGTAATTAAAGTACCTAGTTCATATTTACCATCTGGATGTGAATTTATGATTGCTCATCCTTGTGCAACTATTAACCCTAAGAAGTTAACTGATTATAAAATCCATAGAGACCCACCAGGAATCAATGGTAACCTTGTAGAAGGTCGTGTTCGTTATGATACTTTCGTATTAGAAGGTAAAAAAGACGCAATTTGGGTTCACTATAGTTCATTTAGTGGATAGAATTATCAAGAGTTTATCTCTTGATAAAAGGAGTCTTAATAAGACTCTTTTTCTGAGGAGGTAAAAATATGTTAGCAGAAGATATTTTCAATATAGCAATGGCAATGATAGATGAAATGACAGAAACAGGAGCACTTGATGGAGAAACAACAGCAGAATATAGAGCAAAAGCACCTGCTATTTTATCTATGTTGCAAACAGAACTTATTGGTATTGATAACAGATACAGAGATAAGAAAGATTGGGTATATCCTGTTCTTATTGAATCGTTAGACCAAACAGTTCAAGTTGATGATGTAAAGGCACAAACTTTATTAACAAACGGATTGGCTGCTCAATTAATGTTGCACGAAGATAAAACACTAGCAAATTACTTTGAGCAAAGATACCAAGAGATGAAAGGTATGTTTATTAAGCCAACTCCAAGAAAACCAGAAACAAGAGAAGATGTTTATGGTGCAACCTTAAATTACTAGGAGGTGATTAAAGGGCAACAATAAAAGAGATTAAACAAGTTAACCCAGTTAAAATAGAAAAATTCTTAGGATTAAACTTATCTAATACTGGAGATACACAAATCCAGTTAGGAGAATCAGGAGATATGACAAACTTTTATATTACTGATGACTATAAACTAAGAAAAATGTACGGATACAAATCTTTTTATCAATTTGAAGACCCTATAGATGCTGTGTTTCCTGTTAACTTAGGAGGAACAGAATATCTATTAGTGGCTTCAGATGCAAAACTATATTACTTTTTAAAAACAGATTTAGATGATGAGTGGGAAAATATTGCTGTAGATGATGACCCTACTGATGAAAATGTTCCTGACCCAGTGTATGGAGTAGAACCTACATTAATAGGAGCAATCGGTACAGGCAGTGTATCTTTTTTCACTTTTGATAAGAAAGTTTATATCCTAAGTGGTAAATACCAAAGCTGGGATGGAACAACATTAAAAGAGGTGGAAGGATATACACCTCTTGTTTTTATTAATACGCCACCTTCTGGTGGAGGTTTGGTATATGATGAGATTAATATGTTATCCCCTAAGAAACACCAATGGTTTAATGGAGATGGAACATCTACTACATATTACTTAGCACAAAACAGAGATGTAGTTGGAAGAGACTTAACTTCAATAGATAAAGTATATGTTGGAGGAACTTTGGTATCACCAAGTAATTATACAGTAAGTTTAACTCAAGGAACAGTAACATTTAATACAGCACCTCAAGCAGGTATGGATAATGTAGATATTTATTGGACAGTTGATGATGGAGATAGAGGAATTATAGAAGGTATGAAATTCGGAACTATCTTTGGTGGAGATGTAGATATAAGAGTATTCTTATATGGAAATACTACTTGCCCTAACAGGACATATTTTAGTGGGTTGGTAGATGGAACTCCATCAGTAGAATACTTCCCTGCAACAGCACAAGTTGATATTGGGCCTTCAAACTTCGCTCTAACAGATTTAACTCGCCAATATGATAGATTAATTGCTACAACCAATAAACCTGAGGCTTACTACTTAACAATATCAACAGAAAGCCTACAAGTAACATTAGTTGATAATTCAACCACAACAAGATTAGTACCTTCGGTATCAACCTTCCCATTAAACGAGGCTCACGGTAATATGGCTATGGGGCAAGGTCAATTAATAGATAACTATCCTGTAACTATAGATAAAGCAGGATTAGCACTATGGAAGGCAACCAATGTTAGAGATGAGAAAAATATGGAAGAAATTTCTCAAAAAATTGATTTAGACTTAATAGATATGGATATGAAAGCAATGAAGACACTAGATTTCCAAGTTGCAAGACAGTTATGGTTTGGATACGATAACAAGTTTTATATCTATAATTATTACAACAAAACTTACTCGAGAATACTAATTCCAGATTCGTTTACTTGTTATACAGGTTTAGGAAAAAACATATATATGGGATTTGAAGATGGTAAAGTAGCCAAATGGGCTGAGGGTTTCTCAGATTACAATGGAGAACCAATAGAAGCACATTGGGAAATGAACTTTGAGGACTTTGAAACAATATACTTGAGAAAAACAATGAGAAAAGTATGGGTATTGATGCAACCTCAAGCACGAGCAAGTGCAACGATTGGTTTTATCACAAACTCAAAAGAAGCAAACATTAAAAAAACTATTGAATATCAGACACAGGCTTTTGATGATGTTGACTTTGCTGACTTTAGTTTCCAGATTTCATATAACACAAAACCATTTAAGTTAAAAATGAAAGCCAAAAAGTTTACTAACTTGAAGATAACAATAGATAACGAGGATGATACGGATTGTACAATATTACAATTAGTTATGAGCATAGAAAGTTTTGGTGAGAGTAAATAGGAGGGATGTAAGATGACATTTAAAGAGGTTGAAACATTTTTCGTAGTTTTATTAGCTATTTGTGGTGCAATATCTGTGATAGGTGGTGCAGTTAATTTATTATTGAATTGGAGAAAAGAAAGTAAGATAACAAATCACGATAAAGCATTAAAAGACCACGAAATAAGAATAAGAAAACTAGAAGATGAATCAGAAGAACAAGATTCCTTCATTAAAGTGTTGTGTAGTTCGGTTTTAGCGTTGGTAAGCCACGAAATAAATGGCAATTCAATAGATAAACTAAAAGATGCACAAAAAGATTTGCAAGACTTTTTAGTAAATAAATAGGAGGTATTTATGAGTGAGAAAGTAAAAGATATTTTAATAAGAGCTGTTAAGACCTTTATACAAGCGTTTTTAGCAGCTTTTTTAATAGGCACGAACAATTTGACTAGCCTAGATAAAAAAGTCCTAGAGAGTGCTTTATTAGGTGGATTAGCGGCAGGTATTAGTGCTGTTATGAACCTATTAGCAAATTTATTAGATAAAGGAGAGTGAAACAAGGGCATTATCAAAAATGAGCACAGATGTTAACAATATCCAAGGCTTAGCTGATAAACCAAATGCTGCTGGTATGTCTTCAACAGATTTAAAACAAGCGTTTGATAAGGCTGGAGCTGACTTAAAGTCTTTTTTAAATAACACTTTAACATCTGAAGTTGATGCAAAATTTACTACTATTGATAACACATTTACAAGTTTAAATAGCACAATATCTAGTATTCAAAGTGCTATGTTAACATTTAATCAAATATACCCTATAGGTTCTATTTATGTATCAGTAAATAGTACAAATCCAGGAACATTATTTGGTGGAAGTTGGGAAAGAATACAAGACAGATTTCTATTAGCAAGTGGTAGCACTTATGAAAATGGTTCTACTGGTGGTGAGGCAACTCATACATTAACTATCAGTGAAATGCCATCACATAGCCATACTTTTAAAGGTAACGCAGACCAAAGTGCTTCAAGTGGTTCTGGAAGATGGCCTATTCGTTACATATCAAATGGAACACAAGGTTATATAAACAACACTGGTGGTGGACAAGCACACAACAATATGCCACCATACTTAGCTGTTTATGTATGGAAAAGAGTTAGTTAAAGGAGGAAATTAAAGGGCAAGTTATGAAACTCAATTAAACAACTTAAAAAATGCTCAAAGAAATGCTGCTGTGGCTAATTTAGAAAATACCAGAAGTCAAGCCTTAAGCAACTTACAAGCAGAGCAAAATCAAAACAACGCAACTTATAACGCTCAAAGAAGTACAGCAAATGCTCAAAATAGGATGAGCGCTAAGAACTTCCAAGAGTATTTAGCAAGTACAGGAAGAGCAAACTCAGGATTGTCTGCACAAGCAAGGATGCAAAATGCTAATAACTTAAATACTTCAATTAGTAATCTAAACGCTGGTGAAGCTGCTGCACTAGCAGATATTAATAGAAGAAGAAGTTTAGCAGAAGACACTTATAACAGTGGATTAGCAAGTGCAAACGCTCAAATAGAAGCTGATTACATTTCTAATTTATTAGAACAAAGAAATAAAGAGTTAGATAGACAGTTACAGCAAAGAGCCGCTGAGTTACAAGAAAAACAATTTAAAGAGTCTATAAGACAATTTAACGAGAATTTGGCTTTACAAAGGCAACAATTACAATCTCGTTTTAGCAGTGGTAGTGGAGGAGGCAGTTCTACTCGCAAAAAAAGTAATAATAGCGGTGGAACATATTCAAAAACAAATGATACCGTTAGTGTAGGAACAGGACAAGCTCAAGGAGCACCTACAAGAGTAATTGCTGGTATGGGAATAATTGATACTCCTGTTTATGAGAAAAACGGTAAAAAGTATTATAAAAACGCAAAAGGCAAATATGTAGAGATAAAATAAGAGAGGTGAAAAAATATGGCAAGACTAGGATTTGTTGATACCAAAGGTCAGATTTTTCACATTAATCAAAACCCTGATAATAGTGTATTAAAAAAGAAGAAAAAAGAAGAAAAAGCACCAGCAATGGTTGCTGTTTCTCAAACTGTAAAACCAAAACAAACAGTAAATACAATTAATAACGATGGTTATACAGAGACAAGTAAAAAGTATGGAGATTACAAATATCAAGATTATGCAAATAAAAAAGATTATAAAATCTATAAGAAAGATGGCAAATCTTATTATTACAACGAAAAAACAAAGCAATATGTTGATATGGACACTCCTACAATGACATCAGCCGAACAAGATAAAAAAGATTATGAAGAGGCTGTTAAACAAGGTTTTAAAGGTAATAGTGTATATAAAACAAAAGAAAAAAGCCAATTAAAAAAAGGTAAAAACGAAAAATTCGGGTTAAACTCAAAGGATAAAAAGCAATCTTTATCCACAGAAGTAACAAAAACTACTGAAAAAGAGAAAGTATTACCTTCAAAAATAGCCGAAAGAGTTGAATTAGATACATCTGATTTAACTAAAGAAGAAAAAGAAAAATATACAAAGTCCTTACTAAGACAAGAAAAACAAGCTGGAAAAGACTTAAATTATGTTAGACAAGGTGGTGCTGTAGGAGAATTACAAAATGTTGCAAGAAATGTTGATAAAAATGTTGCAGAACCACTTTCAAGAGCACCTTCTTCTTATGATTATGGTAAGTTATCAGAAGACTTATCAATGGAATATTATAAGAAGTTAAAAGGTGAAAAAAACAATGTAGAAGAAATACAAAGAAAAATTGATAATTATAATAAATTTAATAAAGACATTGTTAACTCAAATAACGAATTAGACTCATACTTTAAAAACCTTCCTAATCAAGTAGAAGGTATTAAAGCAGGTGTTAAAAACGCTGGAGTTCTTGGAACTATTGGAGCAGTAGGAGGAGCAGGAGTAGGTGCTGTTGCTACTGGAGGAGCAGGAACAGCGGAAGGTGCTTTATTAGGTGCTAAATATTTAGGAGGAGCAGGATATGTAAAAGGACAAGCTGAAAACACTTATAAGTTAGAGGCTGGAGCAACATATCAAACCTTATTAGAGATGGGAGTTCCTGATGATATTGCTAAAAAAGAGGCAAAAAGAGTAGGAACAGAAAACGCTTTAATAGAAAGTGGAGAAAGTATTTTAGACCTAATAACAATGGGAAGAGCCTCTGCTGCAACTAGCAAATTAACAGAAGGTCTAATCAAAAGATATGGATTAGATGCTGTAAAAAGTTGGGGAAAATCTTATGTTGCCAATGTTTTATCTGAAGGCGGAGAAGAAGGTCTGCAAGAGTTAAGAAGCATAGCAGGAGAAAAAAGAGCCGCTGAACAAGCAGGAATAGAAAGAGATGATTCTCAAGATAAAAACAGAGTGTTAGAATCTGCAAAATCAGGAGCATTTAGTGCTTTAATAACAGGTGGAGCTACAAGAGCTGCTGGTATGACAGGAACTAATGCTTTTAATATGACTAAAGAAGCTGCGTTAAACAAAGTTCAAGGTTTAAACGCAACAGAAAGACAAGTTTTAACAACTATTACTCAAAAGAGATTAGCTGGAGAACAACTTACTGAAGAAGAGTTGGCTGCACTTAATTATTTAAGTAATAGAGATGCTGTTGATAATATAGAATTACAACCAGATTTAAAAGAAAGCAAAGAGGGATTAGGCCCAATTGCAAAAACGGTGAATAACATTATGTGGAAGGCACAAGGAAGTCCTGATGAAAATGGAACTTATACAGGCCTATATAAACCAGCTACAATGGGAGAAGTTATGGAAGACCAAGTGGCTAAACGAAACGAGTACACGAATAATGTATTAGAAAAACTAAAACAACCAGCTCAAACAACACAAAAAGAAAGAACCGAAGAAGGTTCTTTTTCTAACGATTTAATAGCTGATGCTAAGTTTCATAATGCAGAAGATTTGACAAAAGACAATCAAAAGAGTGCTATTAATAATGAAAAAAAGAGAAAAGAGTTTAACAACGAATTAGCAGACTTTATTAATGCAGAAACTGGTTCTAATAAAGCAAGTCAAAGTGAGTTTTTTGATAAAAAAACAAGCGATTTTGATAAAAAACAAGGCCGTACACCTGATGGTGAATCTACAGTATTCCGATTTAAAAAAGGTAATAACGAAGCAAAGTTATCTATAACTGAAAATGATTCTGAAATATGGATAGATGAACTATATGTAAAAAATCAAAAACAAGGATATGGGAAAGATATAGTAGATGCTATAAAAAAATACGCCTATGAAAACGAAAAAGAAATAAAAACATTTAAAGAAGTTAGTTCTGCTAGAAACTTTTGGGATAAAATGTTTGGAGAAGAAACAAGAGATAGTAGCTTTTCACATAAATACATAAAACACAAACCAGAATATTGGCAAAAACGAATTGATGATTCTCAAGAACAAATTGAAAGATTCTCAAAGTGGAGAGAAACAGCTTTAGAGCAAGGAAAAGAAGAACTTGCAAAAAAACACCAAGAAGGCATAGATTGGGCAAAAAAAAGATTAAAAGAATATCAAGAAGAATTGGATAAATCTCAACAAGAAAACATACCAGCAAAAAATGTTGAAAACAACAGTAAGTTAACAAACGATGAAATTGAGGAATTAAAACTCCTTAAAGACCTTCCTTTTGAAGATGAAACATCCGATAAAAGAATAGATGAACTATTAACAAAACAAGATGAATCTTTGAAAAACAAAATGTCTCCTATAAGAGACTTAAACGAAATAAGAGACTATGAAGAAATGGGTAATAGGAAAATAAATGCTTATCAATATGATAATCCAGAGGTAAAACCATACTTTGAATCTGTTGCAAACGATATGCTTAAAGAATTAGACAATGCAACAAAAGGCGAAAAATTTGTTACAGAAGATGGAACTTGGAAAGGACAACAAAGAGTTATTTCTGATGACCTAGCAGAATTACTAGATGGAGACAATGGAGCAAAATATTCTTATGAAGATATAAGAAATGGTTTAAAAGCAATAATAGAAGACAATGGAGCAGAAAACAAAGCTGTTTCAAAAAGAATTGAATTTTATATAGACCAAAGATTAAGAGAAGGATACAAAGATTATTTGGGATATGATGTTCCTAAAAATACAAAATACCTAGATACATTAAGAAATAAAATGTATGAAGGAATACCAGAAGATAACAACAGCATAGAATCACAAACAAAAACAACTTCTAATGAAAATATACCTGCTGTTAAAGATGAAACAACATTAAAAGTTAAAACACCACAAGAAGAAAGACAACTCTTTAAAGATGCTGGATACGATGATAAAGTTGCAGAAGTGCTTACTAGCAACAAAAAACCAAAAACATCTGTAAAAGATACATTAAATGAAGTTGCTGGAGAAATTTATAGAAAAATGGTTGCTAAAGGTGGAGAATTAGAAAGAATAGCAGAACTTACAGGAAGACAACAGGTAAAACACAAATTTGATAGGTCTTTAAGAGCAGAAAGTGAAGGTATGCAACACTTATCAGAAGCTCAAGCAGACTATAATTTAAAACCATATACAAACTTTAAAGATGCTGATGGAAACGAAGTATCAATGTCTTTTGATGATATAAGAAAAGCCGTTAAGAAAAACGGAATACCTGAAAAGGATTTTAATACATATTTATTACATAAACTTAATGAATATAGATACCCTCAAGGAAAACCAGTTTTTGGAGACTCAATAACAGATGAAATATCAAGAGAAAAAATTGCTGAATTTGAAGAGAAATATCCTAGAACAAAAGAAAACCCAGGAATAGAACATCACGCAGAAAATGTTTGGACATTTGAACAAAATCAATTAAAGAACGATTTACAAGCAGGTTTGATTACCCAAAATGTATATGATAATCTTGCTAAAAACAAACATTACATAAGGATGCAAAGAGAAGTACCTTCAAAAGGTAAAATGGGGTTATCTGTTGATAAAAAAGGAAATATTACAGTAAATTCACCAATTCAAACAGCAAAAGGTGGAAATCAAGATATAAAACCAGTTATGGAAAACATTGCTCAAAACACACTAGACCGTGTAAAACTAGCAAGAACAAATGATTCGATAAAAGAATTTGCTAAAGCTGTTGGAGTTGGTAGTAAAAACTCTGAGATTAACGCTATAACAGATGAAGAAAGTTTTGGAATTAATCCTGAATTAATTAAAAATAATGAAGATGGAACTTACTCAATTACATACTTTGATAATGGTATAGCAACAACATTGCCAGTAAACAAAGCAATTTATGAGGCGTACTCAAGAAACAAATACATAGATGCAATTAGAAATCATCCTATATACAAAGTTGGTTCTTATCTTCCAAAACACGCAAACAGAATATTTAAAAATCTTGTTACTACATATAGTCCAACTTTCTTAGTAAAAAATGCTGCTCGAGATATTGGAGATGCTCCAGTAAACAGCAAATATACAAGAGAGTTTTTAAAAACATATACAACAGGTCAATCTCAAAAGGATATATTAACTGGTGGGCCTTATATAGAGTTATATAAAGCCGCTGGTGGAATACAAGACTCATACTTCTATAATGGTACATTTGCAGACCAAAAATCGAAAGTATCAAAAGTTGGTAAAAAATTATTATCTCCATTAGAATCTGCTAACGAGATTGTTGAAACAGTACCAAGATTAACTGAGTTTATGGCAACATTTAAAGCAAATGGTTATGAAGTTACCGAAGATGGTATTGTGCCTATCCAAGGTAAAAAACAAACAAAAACCCCAGAAGAAGTATTGGATGAGGCGTTATACAACTCAGCCGAAATAACTGTTAACTTCAAGCGAAAAGGAGATGTTACAGCCTTCTTAGATGAAAGTGGAGCAACTTTCTTAAGTGCATCGGTAGCAGGATTTGATAAGCAAATTAGAAACTTTAAAAATGCTTTCTCATCAGGAGATAAGAAGCAAATAGTTAAATTGCTTACTAAAGCTGCAATGTTTGGTATAGCACCAACACTTATAAATGATGCTCTACACGGAGATGAAGAAGAATATAAAGATTTACCAGAATATCAAAAAGATAACTACTATTTATTTAGAGGAGATGACCAAGTGCATCTACCTAATAAAGAAACATATATAAGAATACCAAAAGGTCGTGCTATGAGTGTTCTTGGTAGTGCTTATAGAAGAACAAAAGATTACGCATCAGGTAAGAAAGATGCTTATAATGGTTTCTTAAAGTTTGCAGCAGACCAAGTAGCACCTAACAGTTTCCTTACAAGCAACATTGCTTCTCCATTATTTGCTGTTAAGAACAACACAGCTTGGAGTGGAAACGAGATT
>WARP01005710.1_pt1 | contig 14841 bp, 26 predicted proteins | sample 4769151 | NCBI WGS metagenome assembly WARP01 (sample SAMN08893023, study PRJNA449175) | gut metagenome | isolation source: rumen sample fed with dry roughage | host: cow | place: India: Nagpur | collected 2016 | reverse complement strand
AAGACTATTTCTAGTCTTCTTTTAAAAATCTATACACTTGTCTTTCACTATAACCCATAATTCTACCTATTTCTGCATTAGTTCTTTCTCTACCATATAATCTTATGAATTCTTCGTCCTTTTTAAGAGAATATGCTCTTACTTTTGGATCAGTGTATTGATTTAATCTTTTATTTTCATCTTCTATAAACTCCTGGAGTGCTTTTTTCTTCTTCATATATAAAGTAAGTTGACTGTTTACCTCTTTAAGTTCTTCTTTAGCTTCTAATAATTCCATACTCTCCTTTCCTATTCAACTCGAACCAAAACCCTTCTATTTTTGCTATTCTTTTTTCTTTTTTTGTATGTAGGTGTTAGATAGAATCGTATTGTACTTAATTGCACGTTTAGTTCTTTTGCTAATTGATATACATTTCCAATAGCAATACACTCTTCTCCTTTATACATAGCATATACTTTATTCATTTTTACTTACCACCAAGCAACATGTAATAAACATACCTACAAACACACCTATAATAAAACCTATCATTTATCATCTTCCTCTATTCTTATAATTATTCTTCTATTCTTTAATCGACTGTTATCTACTATATTCTTATAATGTTTAGTTCTATAAAATTGAAAAGTCTTATAACTTATACCCATTTCCTTACATATTTCTTTTGCAGTTTCTATAGCTAAACACTTTTCATTTTTATACATAGCATAAACCCAAGCCATTATCTCTTTTTTCCAAACTCTCTTCTCTCTAGTTTAATCTCTACTGGTTCGTTGAAAAACTGTAGTAATTCTCTAAGTTCTTCAAGTGTTCTAATCTCCTCATGTATCTCGTTAATTGTTAAATCATAAGGTTTAGTAGAATATACTAGTCTATTACTTAGTATTCTTACTAAGTTCTTTAAATACTTAATTTCTTCTTCCTTTGACATTATTTATCTCCTCTCCTTTTAATAATCTGTATAAATCTTTTTTAGGGTTATCAACTATACTTTCATAACTCATAGCATTTACATACTCGTAAATATCTTGTAGTCTACCCTCTAGGGTTGCTATTGTATCTAACATAAGGTCTATATAACTCACTAATTCTTCTTTTTCCATTTCCATTAAAAACTCTTTATTCATTTTCTTTCTCCTTATCTAATATTTCTAAAAGTTTATATAACATTCCTCCTGTTATTGTATAGTTTGAATAATCTACTATATCTTCTTTTGTTCCATAATCTTTAAATATTTCTCTTACTTCTTCTATAATAGAGTGTAGTCTTTCTATTTCTTTACCTGCTTTTTCAATTTTTTCTAATAAATAATTATTAAAATCACAATGTAAATCTATTTCTCTTTGTAATTTTTCTGTTGTTCTTCCTAACATTTCATCATTTGCAACATTTATTCTCACTCTTTATCACCCCAATGTATTCATACTTATTCCTATTATTAAACCTACTATAATCATAGCTAGTCCTAAGAGCATTAAAATTACTCCTAAATCTTTTGTTTTCACATTAAATCCTCCCCATAACTTTGGATTCCATAAGAACCTTGTCTATACACCACCCTACAAAAGTCGTGTATTTTTATTAGCATTTTAAACTTTTGATAGCAATAATTAGAAAAATCTGTCTTAGTGCAATCTAGGTCTCTTGAATATTTAACACTATTAAGCATTATTTCGTTCCACCTATCAGCTAATATCAATGCCTCTTGACTTAGTGTATAAGCTGTAGCAAAATCAGCACTATCTAGGTTTTTAAAATCTTCTACAAGACCTTTATATAGGTCTAAATCTTCTTTAAATAAATTATTCATTATCTAACACCCTTATTGTTCTATTTCGGTTTTCAGTATAATCAATATAACCATCTCTTCTCAATCTCTTAAGCATCGGTATTATTGTTCCAGGACTTTTTTTGTGTGTAATTTTACATAATTCTCTTATGGTAGGACTATATCCCCACTCGTTGATATAGTCCTTTATTGCGTTTAGTAGTATTTCTTGCTTTTCGGTCATAATTACCTCCTAAAATGGTAAGTCATCATCAGTTATTTCTAGTTGTTCTTCTAATCTTGTTTTAGCTGTGATACTTGCTCCAAACTCTTTAAATGGTTTATCTTTTTCGGATACCTCTACTTGCTCATTTTCCTTATCACTGTCTCTAACTATCTCAAAATCGTTTATAAAGATATATGGTACTGTTTTATCTTCGTTGTCTTTATAAAAATCTAACCACGCATCTTTTATTTTTATTCGTGTTTGATTATTTACCTCAGTTCCTTTTCTAAAAGCAGCTTTGATGTATCCTCGTGATATTTCGCCATCTTGGTTCTTTCTTGATAAACCTATGGAATAACTAGGTTTACCATTATAATCTTTTCTAAATATCAATTCATTTCTATTGCTTATTATTTGCATTGTCATTTCCCTCTTTCTTTAGTTTCTTCTCAAGTATCATTTTGCACTCAGTTAATTGAGCTATTGTTAATTGATTTAGGCTCTTAACTTTAAAATGTTTATAAATGTCTTTTAAATCACTTTCAGTCTCATCAACTAATTCCATTATTTCGTTAAGTAATTCTAATCTTTGTCTACTCTCTTCTTCGGTTGGAATCACTTTACCTGTAGCCATTTCTATAAGTTTAATCATACGGTCATCCTTACTATTGTCTAACATCCACTCAATATAATCAGGAGCTTCTTCATATACCTCTTTTAAAGTCTTACCTTTGTGTTTCCCGAAAGGCAATGTATAAGTATCAGCTTCTTCTTGTGTTACCTCTTGGTTTTGAATTGCGTTTTGTACCTCTTCAGCACTTGCTACTGATACATCAATTCCAAAACCACACATACCTAAAGCTCTACCTACTGCTGATGTTTCACAGTTTTCTATATAACTTGTTTTATTAATAAAAGAAGAGTCTTCTTTCTCGTATGCTGTTCCTGTTCCTAATAAGTAACAATCGTTCCAAACTGTCGCTCTAAAGATACACACCCCATTTTCGTTACTAATCATTTCGGTTCTTATTGAACCTTGAGGATAAACCATCCTAAATGCTTTAATTCGTTGGTTTACCTCCGCATATTCCTTACCCTTAATATCCATTGTTTTAATTGTTTCGTTAGCTATTGCTAAATCTAAATAATTCATAAAATCCTCCTAATCTAATAGTCTATAAGTGGCGTATTCAGTTTTGTCTCCATAGACATTTACTCCACTTGTTAATTCAGTTGCAATGTTATATCCTTTTTTTCTTAAGTTATATACAGTTGCACTAATTCTTGTATTGTGTAATTTTAATGTAGCCTCTAATGATGTTATTGTTTTGTGTTCTTGTAAATATTCTAGTAATCTTGTTTCGTGTGTTGGTCTTGACACTTTAGATACCTCCTTTTTTTTAGTTTTTTTATATTCTTTAACTTTTTTATAGTTATATTTTTCAAGTGTCTCTAATTCTTTTTTCTTCATAACACACTCTTTTCTTGAGCCTTTAAATACTCTTTGGTAGTTTTCCCCGTATTGTGTTGAGCTGTGCATTATGACTAAGTGTGTTCCTGTTTGGTCGGGATAATTACTTTTTTCTATAATGAACTTTTTTACTTTCACTCTATTCCCTCCACTATCCAAGCTATCTCAGCTATTGTATCTTCTAATTCCTCCTTAGTGAGTTTTGCATCCTTAGGTGGAATCACTCCTTTAATTTGTGATATTGCTGTTTCTAAATCTTCATAATATAATCTTTCGGCAATTCTATCTTCTTGCTCATCAGTTAATATTCGTTCTCCATATCTATTTTCATATTCAAAATTACTCATTTTTCCATCTCCTTTAAAATCTTAATTTTATCTAAATCTTTTTTGCTGCTATAAGGTATTCCTTTATAAACTGGTAAGTCTTTCTCATAACAGGCTCTTAATATATCGTGAGGTACTATATCCTCAATCATTGCTATATCTTTAGTAACACTAAACTTTAATGTTAATGTTCCATATACTTTGTTAAAAATATCATCAACAGGTAATTCTACTTGGTATAAACCATCCTGTTTACCTGGCTGTTTTAGTTTAGGAACAGCCTCAAATATTAGATACTTATATGCTTTCCTAAAGTATTTAGCTAATGCTCTTTCTTTCTTTTTATATTCGTTCTTATCAAGAAATGTTACATAAGCCATCTAATAACTCCTCCATTTCGTTTTGTTCTTGTTCTGAGATGGTTGTTACTTTTTGTTCTTCGTTAAACCAATTTGGAGTTTCTTTTTCAGTGGTTGGTTTTGCATTTCGTTCCCAAGTGATAATCTTTTGTTTCCAGTTTTTAACTTTGTTACCTTTACTATCTACCCAGCCACCAGTTTCAAAATATTCATAAAAGGTTTTAGGATTTACATTGTTGTTTCGTTCTTTGCAATATTCTTCAATCTCTTCTAAAGTTGGTTTTTTAAATCTTTCTTTGCTAATAATATTTATATTATTAGTTTCTTTATTATTAATATTTATATTATTATCCTTATAATCCATCAAAATTTTTTGAGTACCCCCCTCAAAAATTTTTAAGTACCTACCCAAAATTTTTTGAGTACCCTTTTCATAAATAATTTTTCTTGTTAAATATCCTTTATCAACTAAGTTGTTAATCATATTGATTATCGTTTGATTTGATACTCCGTAAAGATTTGCAAAATAAGTGTTACTTGCATAGCAATAACCATCTTTGTTACATAGTGATGAGATTTCTCCATATAATAATTTAGCTTTATCTTTTAAATCTTTGTCATATCTTACTTGTGCAGGTATTACAGCATAATAGTTTGGTTTTTCTTCCATAAATCCTCCTTTTGTGTTATAATGAAGGCAGAGGAATCATTATTTACGCATCTGATTTCTCTTTTCTTTTTGTCTTCATTACTCCTACCCCCTCTTAAATAATTCGTAATAATCTTTGTTAAAGTGTTTACACAATGTATCTATTTCACTAATAGACCACTCTATTTCTCCGATTAGTCTTCTACCAATAGAGCTACCAGGTACTCCGAGTAATTTACCTAACTCAATTTGAGTTTCTCCTCGTTTAGCCATTTCTTTAACTAATTCTGGATAAATTTTCTTCTTCATATATGCTCCTTTCTAGGTAAACAAAAACACCTAAGAACCAAGTCTTAGGCGTTAAACTTCTTATTTTTGATATTATGTTAACTTCCTAAGACATAAATTAAAAGGCATTTTACCTTAAATCTACCTCTATTATACCATTACCTTAGGTATTAGTCAACACATTTTTATCTTTTTTGCAAATTATATTCCAAAAAACAGTTTCAAGAAGTTTATAATCACAACAGCTAAAAAACAATAAATGATTTTTTTTAACTCATCAACACATTTCTCTTTTGCCCTTCTTTTTTTAAGAGTATTGTGTTTATTTTTTTCTAATAATATGTTATACTTATATAAGGGATAGAACTTGTTTTCGTACTCATATTCAACATTTAAAACTTTCCATCCCATAGATGTCGTTTCACCAATTTTATAAGGTATCATTGTTTTTCTTGTTTTATAAAAAATACATCCATTGTCTTTTTGGTATGTTATTTTTATCACTTCTATTACACCTCCTCTGTGGTGCGGTATTATAACACACTTTGTGTAATTATGCAAAAGGAGGTAAAATGAAATCTAAAAGAGCGAAAGCCACAGACATACCGCAATCTGTAAAAAATAAAGTATGGGAGCGAGATAGACATCGCTGTGTAGTATGCGGTAATTATTGTAATGTTATGCCTAATGCACACTATATATCCAGAAAAAAGGGCGGTCTTGGAATAGAACAAAACATAGTAACATTATGTACTGAATTTACCAAGAATAAATGCCATAGAAGATATGATTTTGGAACTAAACAAGAAAGAGAAGAAATAGGTATAAAGATACGAAAATATTTACAAGATAAATACGAAGATTGGAACGAAGAAGATTTAATATATAAAAAGAGGCTTTAATTAGCCTCTTCTTTTTTGAACATTTCTCCAATATGGTTATGCTCTGCCATAAATAATTCAAACAATGCGTTACTTACTGTCATATATTTATTTTTCATAATAACATCATCACAATCCATAGCCATTGCTTTCCATTTATAAGCATCTACCATAAGGTCTAAGGTTTGTTTAGCGTACTTTTTAAAGTCATATACCTTCTCTTCGTAATCCATACGCCCTACCCTGAAATAGACCTATAGCAACCGTAATAGCAAGGTGGCTTTGGAGCAACTGTTGCTAAATTACTTAAAATGTTCTCAGTAATTTGTGCTGTTTGTCTAGTATTAGATAATTCTGCTCTTGTTGTATCTAACTTATCTCTAAGTGAATCAATGGTTTGTTGATTAAATAAGTTACTTATTGTAGCTGTTTGGTTTGCTATTTGATTACCAATAGCAGCTACACTATTTGATATTTGTCCAGATAAGTCTTTAATTAATACAGCGTTATCATACTTATTATTTAAAATAAAGTCATTTACACTTGCAATAGAACTTTGTAATTGTCTTGAGTTGGCATCTTGAGTCTGATTATAAAGCGAATTTTGTATATCGTTTAAACCAAACATTGCAGCATTGTTTCCATAACCAAATCCATTACCTGATAAACCAATCAAAAAAATAAATAAAAGTATAATAAGCCCTACTCCACCAAAACCATCATTATCTTTAGTAAGAGCCATTACATCACTAGCACTTAATTGTCCGTTCCTTCTATTCCTCCTTTCTTATATTATTTAAAAGGCATTTAAACGCCTTCTAAACCACTTTTTACTTGTTCCTTAGTAATTGGGTTATTTGCTCTAAATCGGCTTTAGAGATACCTTTTTCATTACAAATACGAGCTATTTCTTGTGCTTGTTCTGTAGATGTCTTAGTTTTGAATAAATCAAGAGCTTGTTTCTGTGTTGGATTTAGTGCTGTCATCATCATCTGAAGAGGATTTGTCGCCCCTTGAATCTGACTTATCATATTTTGTATGTTCATCGTTCAATCTCCTTTCTAATTCTTCTACTTTTTTATGTAATTCTTTTATTTGTTCATCTCTCTCATCTACAGGATAATACTTCTCTATATGATATTTTTCTATTGTTCCATCTAGTTTTTTAATTTGCATTACATTAGTACCAATAAATACAGTGTTCTGCATCACAAATATATTCTCTGCTTCATCATCATCTTTTATCTTTTTCATTTCGTAAAGATTATCCTTACCTACTTGGTAGTTTCTTATCATTTCTTCTAATTCTTGTTTCATATTTCCTCCTAAATGAAAAAAGAGATACCCATAAACTGCGTTTTAAACAATTATCTAGTATCTTCTCCTTTCTAAGTAAATTATTGCACAAAAAAAGAAGCCGAAATTATCGGCTTTTTCTCATATTACTTTCATAATTTTCTTCTTAACCTTTTTGATTTCTCTGTTTATTGTACTTTCACTACAATGTTCTAACATAGCCATCTTGGTTATAGAATACTCATTTTGTCTATATTCAATGATTCTTTCTTGAAATGGGGTGAAATGTATTTTTGACTTTATTTGATTTAACTCATCATTTGTAAATTCTATTCTTAGCACTTTTATTTCCTCTACCTGCAACAAAAGCTCCACAAGTAGGGCAATGTTTAGGTTTAGTTTTAGATTTTCTATAAGTTGTTTTTCTAGTTGTTGTTATTGTCTGCTTCGCCATTTACTATATCACCATCATTTCCAATATAATTATTATTTCCCTCTTCTGTTTCTTGAGAGATTTCTTGAGTAGTTTCTATAGTTCCTATATCGTTTAATACATAAACCAGATAACCTATAGTTAAAAACCACAATACTAAGATTACTAGAATAATTATAAACTGTCTTTTATTTGCTTTTTTATAATCAGATAAAAGTTCTGTTGCTAACATCCTACACCTCTTTCATTGGGCCGCAATCGACTCTGAATCTTACTCCATCAGCTTCTATTGTTGCCACACCATTTGGAGTATATCCTGTTGGAAGGTCTATACCAACTACAGTGAAGGTTTTATTACAACACCAAAAATCTCCTACTCTTAATGTTGCGTTGTAGTTAGGATTAGAACCATCTTTGTTGCATTTTGCTAGTGGGCCGCAAGGTATCCAATCGTTTGTACCTACTGGTTTACCATAGCAAGTTGCATAACAACCTATTGCTCCGTTCTTGTATTTGCTATTAGGTTTTATAATTTCATTTATTTTAAATACCCCATTGAATTTACATTTAGAACCAATGTGTAATACTTGGTCAACTGGTTCAACACCACCATTAAGAACTTGTTGTACTTTATTTACAAAAGTATTCCAATCATAAGGATTTCCTCTACGAATATCATAAGGACAATCTTTTCCTGTCCAGTGATTATGTTGAAATAAATGTCCACTAACATTTGTGATACCATTTCTTCTTAGAATATCAGCAGCCAAAATAACTGCGTTATCTGTTGCTTGTTTTATGTTTCCATCTGCGTTATCACAGATTTCAATAGAGATGGTCTTCATATTACCATCTCCATTTCCATCTCCACAAGTCCAAGCAACTTCGTTTTCTGGTACACATCTTACAGCATAGTCTTTATCTACTACATAATGCCAAGATGTATATACATTTTTCCATCCATTTCTTAATAAATTAGCGTGAGATAGAGCGTTTGCTCCATTACTCCAGTTTGATGTATTGTGTATTGTTACTCCTCTAAAACCAGTTCTTTTTTTGCCTGGCCTGCAACAATACCCTAAAGGAGCTAATCTTTCTATTATTTGCCTTCCTCATCATCTCCTTTACCATCAACTTTTATTCCTTCTTCTCCTAAATTATCTACAGGAGCTTCTTGTGTATCAATATCAAGTTCTTCTTTTGTCAAAGTAGTCATATTTCCCTCCTATCTATAATAATAATCAACTACAGTTGTACTTAATTTACTTGTATTTCCATTTAAGTATGCTTCTGTAAGTTTTGCTGTTGTTTGTGTAACCATAACTCTACCGTAAGCACTAACATTGGTACTTCTATAATAACCACCATTAAAACCTTGGTCTGTTGTTGTTAAACAAGGATAAGGCACAACTAAAGGAATTTGTACTGATGTGTTATTATCAATTTTTATGATGCACATTAGCTCTTTGAAACTTGATGGTAAATTAATAGAGGTGCTTCCTGTTTTAGAACCTAATGATACCCAAGTTACAGCATCGTTTACAGCTTTTGGTGTTGCTGCTTCTGATGTTGATGAGCTACTTGTTGAACTATTCAATTTTGTTAAACCATAATAAGATGTTGTTGCCGCACCTGACCTTACCATCCTATAATTAGTTCCATCATAAACAAAAGTAACAGCCTCATTAGCTTTCCAGAAATACATAGCGCTGGTAGAACCATCTCTTCTTATTGTTTTAGCACCTGTGTTATTGACATTTAGTTTTATATCTGAAACAGCAAGAGGAAAATCACTAGCCTCTGAGAAAAGAACAGTTATTGTCGAACCAGTTTCTAAAGTAAATCCACTACAAGTTACAACCTTTTCTGCTGTTGTTGATGCTGTATTACAAGTTCCATACCATATTTTTGAATTACCAACTTCTGGAATTGTAGGTTTATTAGTTAAGTCATTATAGCTTCCACTAAATGTTGATAATGTTACATCTCCAGTTCCTACCATAGAAGAACCGTTTATTGTTTTTATGTTTTGATGTGAAGTTAATACAGTTCCTAAATCTGCTTCACCGCTACTTGATACTGTAGAACCGTTCATTTTAACACTTGTAATAGTTCCTGTGTTTGTAGTGTAACCGCTATCATTTGTTAAATCACTTGTTTTGGTAGGCACTGTTATGTTAGCAGTTACATTTGAACTAGCGTTTGCTGTAAATGTTTTAACTGTTGTACCGTTTTTCTGAATAGTTAATGTTGCGTTGTTTACTGTTGGTATAGTTGGTTTGTTGCTTAAGTCGTTATACGAACCGCTAGTTGCTACAGTTGATAAAGAACTTGTCTTAGTGTAGTTAGTTAAATCATCAACTGATTTTGTAATAAATCCACTATCATTATTTAAATCAGATGTTTTACTAGGAATAGTAGGTTTGTTAGATAAATCATTATACGAACCACTAAATGTAGAAACAGATATATTTCCACTGCCTAATAACGAAGAATTGTTTATTGTTTTTATGTTTGTTCCACTAACTAAAGCATCTTGTTTTGCGTTTATATCACCATATAAATCTGATGCCGCCTTTGTTGTAAGAGGGAAAGATGTTCTAAGACTCACATACCAATGTGCATCAGAACTAAGAGCAGCATCATCGCCATATATCCTATAAACTGTTTCTAAGGCGTTTTCTTCTGCTGTTGTAAATTCAAACATCACATCAAACCAAGATGTTGTAAGGTCATCATAATGTCTAAAACTAACTCCAGATAGTTTTCCTAAACAACCACCTTTTGTTGCTCCTGACCCTCTTTCTTGATATAAATAAACATCTTTGTTTATTACCTGTGGGTCTTGAGAACTTTCGTATCCTGTTGCCTCAGCAAACATATTATATAAATTAGTTAGCAACACTTTTGTCGCATCACTGTCAAAACTATATCTGTGGTCAGGCCAATTATCTACATCTCCCTCATCAGGTATATAGGCGTTTTGTGGCAATGTAATCACAATAGAGTCTTGTTTAGCACTAATTTCTCTTTGAATATGACCAACCTCATCCATTGTATATGGGAAGGTTTCACATAGACTTATATACCACATACTATCTGAACCAAATCCAGGGTTACTACCATAAACTCTATAAACTAGAGTTGAACTATTAGATTCTGAGTTTGAAGAAAACTCAAACATTACACCAAAATAAGAACTTGTTATATCATCATAATAGTTGAAATTTACAGAAACTAATCTTGCCATAATATTGCGAGTTGCTGAAACATCATATAAATAAACATCCTCGTTTAATACATCACCAGATGAATTTTCATATCCTGTCATTTCTGCACATTTCAAATATAAATTTGAAAATTTTGTTTTATCTTCTCCTGTAAAACTAGGTCTTGAAAACCAACTTTCTCTTTGACCTTCATCAGGAATTGACAATGCTATACCTTCTAAATAAGGAAGTCTAATTAACACAACTTTTTCTTTATCCTCTAGCAATGTATTTAAATCTGATGTTGTTGTATAGTTTGTTAAATTATTTACTGTATTTGTAATAAAACCGCTATCATTAGTCAAATCTGATGTACTATCTGGTATAGTAGGTTTGTTGCTTAAATCAGCATAAGAACCACTTGTTGCAACTGTAGACAAAGAACTAGATAATGGGTAGTCAGCTAATGCTGTTGCTAATTCTGTGTCAGTTACATAATCACTTAAATCTATAGTTGTATCTCCAATTTTTTCCCAAGCATTATTTACATATATATATTCATCATATACATTTGATGTTTGGCTTGTTGATTTAGGCACTAAATAAATAGTTGATGTACTTATGTCTTGTGTTGGTAGGGTTTGAACAACCACTATATTTAGAGAACTAACAGCACCTATTAAACTATCAACTTCTGACTTTGTATAAGTGTTAGAAGTTGTATAGTAATTTGTTAAATTATTTACTGTATTTGTTATAAAACCACTATCATTTGTTAAATCAGAGACTTTTGTAGGGATAGTTGGTTTATCAGTTAAATCGTTGTATGAACCACTAAAATCACTCTTAGCGTTCCAATTACTTATATCAGTTGAAGTGATTCCATAAGCATCACTTGCTGTAAATATAGGGTCTGTTTCTGTATATCCAGTAATAAAACCTGAATCATTTGTTAAATCTGATGTCTTAGATGGGATGGTTGGTGTACCACTTATCAACGAATAACTCAACTTATTTGATGATGTAATTTTATCTTGTTTTCCATTTGCTGTTGTTAATGCCGTAGAGGCTCTGTCGTAAGCTGTTTTAACCGCCCCAGAAGATGCAGCCTCCAAAGAGCTTGTACTACTTACCGAATCACTTAATTTAGTAATACCGTAGTCAAAAACAGTTGCCATTGGTTTTCCTTCTGCATACATCTTTGTGTTTTTATAAACAAATCTTACAACTTCTCCTGCCCTCCACATATCTAAATATGCTGCTGTACTACCGCTAGGAGAAACCTCATAAAGATGTGTTCCAAACTTCAAATAAAATCTTCCATCGTAACTTTGTCCATAAGTAAAGTAAACATCTATTGCAGCACCATCTTCTGCTACAAAGTCTTCACACACAACAACCTTTTGAGAAGCATCAGCCACGCTATCACAAGTTCCATAATATGTTTTTTGATTGCCTACAGTTGGAATTGTAGGTTTGTTACTTAAATCAGCATAAGAACCACTTGTTGCAACAGTTGCTAACGAACTTGATTCAACATAATCTGCTAGAGTTGTAGTTAAATCACTATCAGTTACATAATCTGCTAGAGTCGTTGATAACTCTGTTTCTGTAACATAATCACTTAAGTCTATTTGTGTAGAACCAATTAATTCCCAAGCGTTGTTAATGTATATATATTCATCATACACATTTTGTTGAGTAGATGTTCCGTTTGGTACTAAGTAAATTGTTGATGTAGAAATATCTTGAGTTGGCAAAGTTTCTACTACCACTATATTTAGAGAACTAACAGCACCTATAAGGTTATCTACCTCTGTTTTTGTATATGTGTTTGTTTTTGTGTAGTAATTAGTTAAATTATCAACTGTGCTAGTGATAAATCCAGTATCGTTTGTAAGGTCTGATACCTTTGTAGGAATAGTTGGTGTATCACTTAGTAAAGAATAACTTAATTTATTTGAACTTGTTATAGCATCTTGTTTTCCGTTTGCTGTATTTAAAGCTGTTACTGCTTTATCATAGGCTTTTTTAACTGCTTTTGGTGTTGCTGCTTCAGTATAGGAATCACTATTTGTTGCACTATTTAATTTAGTTATTCCATAAAAATATTCACTAGCAACTTCTTTAGCTTCTGGTCTCCATTGTGAACCTGTATAAACAAACCTTACAACTTCGTTTGCTCTCCAAGCGTTTAAAGGTATTGCAGAACCATCACTTAATTCAACAATATTAGGAGTTCCACCGTTGATTATAAATCTCATAGAGTTGTTTCCACTATAAAGTTGAGCATATTTAAACTTAATGTCTATTGTTGCTCCTGTTTCTTTTTCAAAATCTTCACAAGTTATTTCTTTATCTTGTGCATCTCCTGCTGTATTACAAGCTGCGTAATAAATTCCTTTACCCCTTTCTCCTTGGTCTCCTTTATCACCCTTATCACCTTTGTCGCCTTTATCCCCTTTATCTCCTTTTTCTCCTTGGTCTCCTTGAATACCCTGAGGGCCTTGGATGCCTTGCTCACCTTGGATACCTTGGTCTCCTTTTTCTCCTTGGTCTCCTTTTTCTCCTTTATCGCCCTTTTCTCCTTGGATACCTTGTATTCCTTGGATACCTCTTACTCCACCGTGTAATTCAATTTCAATAACATTTTGTCCTAATTCTACATCTATTTGAGGGGCATTTAATTCTAAATCAAATTCTTTAGTTTCTTCCACTATTTAACACCTCTCTTCACACTAAAATATGCTGTGTCTCTACCTCCAGGTATTAATGAATCAACTGAGCCATCAGCTCTTACCATTACTAAGTCGTAAATGTAATTACCAATCTCCCAGTTTTCTAAATCTTCTGGAGTTATTACGATGTCTGCTTTACCATCTTCAAAAGTAGTTATTACTTTTTGTAATAATGGCATTTCATCAGGATTTTGCTTTATCTTTCTAATTGTGAAATATAATGTATCTCCTTCTTGCAAAGCATATTCTCCATTGATTTTAGGTCTTACAGAAAAAGTGCCAGTGTTACCTCGCACCATTTCTGCATCTAATGTATTTGGGTTTATTCTAATCCTTTAAATCACTCTCCTTTTTTTGGATATAGTTGCTTAAGTATTTCTATCTTTTGCTGCTCTGTTAATTCTTCTTTTGAATATACATAATTAATGACTTTTTTCTTTGCTGTTCCATATATTGATTCCCCATTAATATCTTTATCAGCTTTTGCGTTACCTTTATATGAAGAAATATCAGACCAAAGGCTTATAGATATTCCTAAATCATTTGCTTTTTCTAATTGTTCTGGTTTAATAGCGGTCATTTCACCGTTTTTCTTTAGGTAATGTGTACCACCAACCACAAATTCGTTTTCTCCAACTTGTTGAGCGTTCTTAGCTTCTTTTAAAGCATCTTTTGCAATTTGATTTACTTTTCGTTTTAAATCTGTTACTTTTTTGTATTTTTCATTAGCAGAAATGTCAGAAGATTGAATACTCTCTATCTCTGAGCTTAATGCTGCCATTTCTTTTCCTTTACTACTTAAGTAACTGTATCTTGCACCATCAAGATTTGAGTTCATATCTTCGTATTCTTCTTTTGTTATATCTTTTGTATCATAGAACTCACTTTGGTTTTTGTTGCTATAAACAGAATTTGTAGAAAAAGCATCTATAAACGGATTTGTAACAGGGTTGTGTAACAAGTCTTGTTTGTTTTTTGTTTTAGGAGTGATATTAGGTAAAACTAAATCTCCTACTCCACCTGTATATTGGTCTATTAAATAGTTAATTTTCATTGGAGATTTGTTTATTTTCTTTCCTAACCACTTACTAAATTCATCTGTTCCTGAAGTATATTCTTTCCATTTATATTTTTTCTTTTCTTTATAACTAGGCACAATCTCGTTTCCACTCCAAGATGTGTTGTTCTTAACAGC
>WARP01005552.1_pt1 | contig 14892 bp, 11 predicted proteins | sample 4769151 | NCBI WGS metagenome assembly WARP01 (sample SAMN08893023, study PRJNA449175) | gut metagenome | isolation source: rumen sample fed with dry roughage | host: cow | place: India: Nagpur | collected 2016 | reverse complement strand
CCACTATCCGTTCAAGGGCCTCTTTTAAAATGGCCCTGCGGGTTCCTATGTTCATCCGGAAAAAGCCTCTGCCGCAATCACCAAAAGTGGTCCCGTCGTTTAGCCCAACCTTTGCTTCGTTTGCAAGTTTGTCACGGATCTGTTCGTGGGTGAGCCCTGTGGCATTGAAGTCAAGCCAAAGCAAGAATGAGCTTTGTGGTTTGACAAATGTTACCGAAGGGAGTTCCCTTTTCAAATAATCGAAGGCAAAATCGGCATTTGCCGATATATACTCCGTTACTGCTTGTAGCCATTCCTCTCCCTCGCGGTATGCCGGCTCCATGGTTATATGTCCAAACAGGTTTCCTAGTCCCAGGTGCAGGTTGTCAATCTCTTTGTTGAACCTGGAAAGAAGTTTTGGGGATTCAGAAACAATCACAGAGTTGAGCAATCCTGCGATGTTGAATGTTTTGCTGGGAGCCATGGCAGTTATTGTGTTCTGCCCAATCTCTTTGGATACAGAAGCCATTACTACATGTTGGTTCCCGTTAAGGGCAAGGTCGGCATGGATTTCATCGGAAAAAATGAGGACGTTGTTCTTGAGGCAAATCTCCCCCATCATTTCCAGCTCTTTTTTGCTCCATAGTTTTCCCAGGGGATTGTGGGAGTTGCATAGGATGAACATTTTCACACCTGATGCAATCCTCTGCTCGAATTCCTGCCAGTTTACCTTATACTCTCCATCCTGCAATAAAAGCCTTGAGGTGACAACTTCCCTTTCGTTCCCTTTTATAACGGAGAAGAAGGGGGGGTAAACCGGTGTCTGTATCAATATTTTATCGCCTGCAGAGGTGAATGTCCTCACGGCAATGGCCAAAGCTGTCACAATACCGGGTGAGCCGCTGACCTGTGACGGGGATATGTCCCAGCCATATCTTCTTTGTACCCAAGAGATGAATGCATCTACAGATTGGTTATCCCTGTAGGTGTATCCGAATACCCCATGCTCTGCTCTCTCTTTGATAGCATCAATGATTGCCTTTGGTGACTGGAAGTCCATGTCGGCAACCCATAAAGGGAGCACCTCTTCTTGCCCGAAAATCTCTTTGGATGAATCGTATTTTATTGAATTTGTGTTTTTTCTGTCTATTATTTTGTCAAAATTATACATTTTCTTGTGCATAAAGTTTTACTATGTTGAGAATCACCTGGGAAGCCTTTTCCATGCTCTCAAGTGGTATGTATTCGTACCTGCCGTGGAAGTTATGCCCTCCGGCAAAGATATTGGGGCAGGGCAACCCCATGTATGAGAGGCGTGAACCATCGGTGCCTCCGCGGATTGGTTTGATGTTGGGATCTACTCCGGCCATTTTCATAGCCTCAACAGCCTTTTCAACAATGTGGTAATGGGGTTCTACCTGCTTGCGCATGTTGTAGTACTGGTCGTTCAGCTCCAACCGGAAAGTCCCGTTCCCATATTTTTTATTCATGAAAGTGATGCTCTCTTCTATGAGATTCTTCTTTTGTTCGAACTTGTCAAAGTCGTGGTCCCGTATGATATATTGGATCATTGCATTTTCTACTGTTCCGTCAAAACGGATGATATGGAAAAAGCCTTCGTAGTGTTGTGTGAATTCGGGTCTTTGTTCTACAGGTAAAAGTGAGTTGAACTCCGATGCCAGGATAATGGCGTTTATCATCTTGTCCTTTGCATAACCCGGGTGGATATTCCTGCCTTGTATGTAGATTTTTGCAGAGGCAGCATTGAAGTTTTCGTATTCAAGTTCGCCTATCTCGCCGCCATCAAGGGTATAAGCCCAATCTGCATCAAATTTTTTGACATCGAATTTATCTACACCTCTGCCTATCTCTTCGTCCGGGGTGAATCCTATTTTGATTTCCCCCCTTGGGAATTCGGGATGAGTCATAAGGTATTCGGCTGCTGCCATGATTTCTGCGATACCGGCTTTGTCATCGGCACCCAGCAGTGTATTGCCGTCTGTGGTAATTATTGTTTGTCCCTTGTATTTGAGAAGTTCGGGAAACTCTGCAGTTTTCATGATCATATTCTTTTCGGAGTTGATCACAATATCGCTTCCATCGTAGTTCTCGATAATCTGTGGGTTGATGTTGTCTCCGGGAGCATCCGGTGCAGAATCCACATGGGCTATGAATCCAATTTTCGGGACCTTGGTGCCGGATGGGAGGTTGGAAGGGATTGTCGCCATTACATAGCCATATTGGTCCAAGGCGACATCCTTGACACCCATCTCCTTAAGTTCTTTGACAAGCAGCCGGGAAAGGGTGAGTTGCTTCTCGCTGCTTGGCTGTGTAGGTGATTCAGGGTCAGATGCTGTGTCTATGGATATGTATCTGAGGAATCTTTCCAGTATGTTTTTTTTCATTCTTCTGTGGTTTTAAATAGGTTAAAATGGATACACTGTGTTTTTGTTATATTATCAGCAAGCTGATTCCCATTACGGCCATGCCTGCTATAACCCCTATTATGGCAGGGTGGTGTTCTCCGTATTTTTCGGCAGTTGGTAAAAGTTCGTCTAGTGAGATATAGACCATGATTCCGGCTACCCCTGCAAGAATGACTCCCATGAAAGAGTCGTGGAACAAAAATGAGAGCAGGAAGTATCCGACAATGGCTCCAACGGGCTCTGCCAAACCGGAAAGGGTGGAATGCCAAAAGGCCTTTCCTTTGCTTTTGGTAGCGTAATAGATAGGAATCGCAACGGCTACGCCTTCGGGAATATTGTGTATTCCTACAGCAATTGCGATACTGATTCCAAGGTTTGGGTCGTTCATTGCACTCACAAAAGTGGCTATGCCTTCCGGGAAGTTATGTATGGCAATTGCAATTGCCGACATGACTCCAAGCCTCATCAACCCTTCGTTGTTAACCTCTTTTTTCTTCTCTTTGTCAATTCCCAGGTCGCCAATCTCGTGAGGGTTTTCATCGGATGGTACCAGGTAGTCGATCAGAGCAATAAGTGCTATTCCTCCAAAAAATGCGAGAAGGGTATAAAGGTCCCCTTTTTCTGCTCCATACAGAGACTCCAGGTGTTCTTGGGCCTCTCCGTAAAGTTCTACAAGAGAGATGTAAATCATCACTCCCGCAGAAAATCCCAAGGATGCAGCCAGGAACCTGGGCGAAAAATTCCTGGAAAAGAGGACTATCCCGCTGCCAATTGAAGTAGAGAGCCCGGCTATCAGAGTAAGAGTGAACGCTAACCAAAAATTTCCTTCCATAAACGTAATATGACTATTGGTTAGGTTAGTTGTCTGATTCTGCTTTGGCCCTTAGGCTGTCCCATGCCAGATATACAATTATAACTGCATACATGAAAAGTGCCAGGTACTCGGCAGGTACCGATTCCATCCACTCTTTGTTTGTAAGGTTGATTCCTCCGAATCTCATGATTGCACCTATTACTCCCATCAGAGCACCTCCGGCTATGAATCCCGAAGCGATCAGTGTTCCCCTTTCCTTGCGGGCATTGTTTACTTTCTCTTCTTTGCTCCTTGTAGATACAAACCAGGCAATGCCGCCACCAACCATAAGAGGGAGGTTGAGTTCAAGAGGTATGAACATTCCAAGGGAAAATGCCAGTGCAGGTATGCCAAAGAAGTTGAGTGCAATGGCAATCACCGCTCCTATACCATACAGGAGCCATGGTGCACCACCTCCCGACATGAGAGGCTCTATCACGGCTGCCATTGCATTTGCCTGAGGGGCAACCAGGGCGTTTTCACCTGTAAAACCATAAGTTTCGTTAAGGATCATCATAACTCCTCCAACTGTAGCAGCAGCTACAAGTGTCCCCAGGAATTTCCATTGTTGTTGCTTGAGTGGGGTTGTTCCAAGCCAGTAACCAATCTTGAGGTCGGTTATGAATGCTCCTGCAACTGAAAGTGCGGTACAGACTACTCCTCCGATTATCAAGGCTGCTGTCATTCCGGCAGTCCCTTTGAGCCCTGCCGCAACCATGATCACGGAGGCCAGGATAAGGGTCATCAGTGTCATCCCGCTAACAGGATTGGTTCCCACAATTGCTATGGCGTTTGCTGCCACGGTAGTGAACAGGAAAGCAATGATTCCTACCACAAGTATTGCGATGATTGCATGGGTCAAATTGTGTACCACTCCAAAATAGAAGAACAGGAAGGTTACAACCAGCGTTAAGATGATGCCTGCGGCAACAATTTTCATAGGAAGGTCTCTTTGTGTCCTGACAGCGTTTGCGCCTGTAGATGCTCCTCCTTTGAGTTCTTTTGCTGCAAGCCCGAATGCGGATTTTATGATGCCCGAAGATTTTATTATTCCTATTACCCCGGCGGTAGCTATACCTCCGATACCGATATGGCGGCCATAAGTTGTAAAGATTTGCTCTGCACTCATCTCTCCGATGGTTGTGGTCAATCCGGATCCCATAAGGTCAATCACCTGAGTGCCAAAGACAATATTCATTAAAGGAATGATAACAAACCACACCAACATGGAGCCTAAACTTATTATAAAGGCGTATTTCAATCCGATTATATAGCCAAGTCCCAATACTGCAGAGCCTACATTGAGTTTGAACAAAAACTTGGCTTTGTCGGCCACAACCTCCCCAAAAGGTAAAACCCTTGAAGAAAACACCTCTGACCACCAGCCGAAGGTTGAGACGATGAAGTCGTAGATACCTCCTATAAGGCCGCTGACCATAAGTACTTTTGCACTACTGCCACCGCTTTCGCCGCTCACCAGGACCTGTGTGGTTGCCGTGGCTTCGGGGAACGGGTACTTGCCATGCATGTCCGATACAAAATATTTACGGAACGGGATCAGGAACAGGATTCCGAGCACTCCGCCCAAAAGGGAGCTGAAAAACACCTTTGCAAAGTCGACAGTTAGTTCGGGATATTTGGTTTGAAGTATGTATAGTGCAGGCAATGTAAAGATGGCTCCGGCAACAATTGCTCCCGAACTGGCACCGATGGACTGGATGATCACATTTTCCCCAAGGGCGTTCTTTCTTTTGAGTGCTCCTGACAAACCAACGGCAATAATTGCAATTGGAATTGCAGCTTCAAACACTTGCCCGACCTTGAGACCGAGGTAAGCGGCAGCAGCCGAAAATATGATTGTCATTAGTATCCCCATGAATACAGACCAAGGAGTCACCTCGGGGTAGACCTTTCCCGGGGCCATAAGTGGTTTGTATTCTTCTCCTTGCTTTAATTCCCGATAGGCATTTTCGGGAAGTCCTTTGGGTTTGTTATCCAGTTGTTCCATGTTTTTTAAAGTTTAATGACCAAAGATAGCGTTTTTATAAATAAATCTTTTACCTTTGCCGCCGTAATGATAAACAGCAGCCTTCATATCAATTCTAATTTCAATCATAGACACGTCCGACGATGTGCCTAGAGAGGGCAGTTTTACGGGGCCGGTTCCGGCCAAAAGCTACACAGGTATAGTCTCCTGTAAATAATTCACACATATTGTAATATTATACTGTTTTATTCTGCTATGAATGTAAACATTTATGTGGCTGATGCCAGCCACGTTGTATATGCAGATGCCATCTGCGAACTGGTTTATAAGTCTGCTTTGGAAAGAGGCACGGGTATAGCCAAAAGATCACCTGATTACATAGCCCAAAAAATGGTCTCGGGCAAGGCTGTGATTGCCCTGGAGGGGAATGAGCTGGCCGGATTTGCCTATATAGAGACTTGGAGTCACAGCAAGTTCGTTGCCAACTCGGGATTGATCGTGGCGCACAAATACAGAGGTATGGGTCTTTCCAAAAAGATAAAGACAAAAGTTTTCAACCTTTCCAGGAAGTTATATCCCGAGGCAAAGATTTTTAGCATAACTACAGGCCTTGCGGTAATGAAGCTTAATACCCAGCTTGGGTTTAAACCCGTGACTTTCTCGGAACTCACAGACGATGTTGATTTTTGGAAAGGGTGTGAGGGGTGCGTCAATTTTGATGTACTCAAACGTAACAACTACAAAATGTGCCTCTGCACCGGTTTGCTTTATGATCCTGTGGAAAAAGGGCGTTCCAAGATTACTCCGGCCTTGGTCTCGGCCGGGAAAACCCTTATAATAAACCCATTGATTAAAATTAACTCAATTATCTCTTTAAAGAAATGAAAAACAACAAAGTTGTACTGGCATTCAGCGGAGGACTCGATACTTCGTTTTGTGTTCCTTACTTAAAAAACGAAAAGGGGATGGAGGTCCATACCATCATGGTAAACACCGGCGGTTTCAGTGTTGCCGAAGAGAAGAAGATAGAGGAGAGGGCCTTGATGCTGGGGGCTGCCTCCCATGTAAACATAAATGCGGTTGAGGAGTATTACAATAAGGGGATTAAGTACTTGTTGTTTGGAAATATACTTAAAAATTCGACCTATCCGCTCTCGGTAAGTTCGGAGCGGGTATTCCAGGCCATGGCTGTTCTAGAGCACGTTAAAAAGCTTGGGGCATCTTATGTAGCCCATGGCAGCACCGGAGCGGGGAACGACCAGGTGCGTTTTGACCTTGTTTTTGAAGTTATGTCACCCGAAACCATTGTTTTGGCACCAATAAGGGAGCTGAAACTTTCTCGTAAGGAGGAGATAGACTACCTGGCAAAGAATGGATTGGACCTTCCATGGGATAAGGCCCGGTACTCAATCAATCAAGGGTTGTGGGGTACCAGTGTAGGAGGGGCAGAAACCCTCTCTTCCAGTGGAGTTTTGCCCGAAGAGGCGTATCCCTACAATGTTACCGGAGACAAGCCGCTAAGGTTGGTTGTCGGCTTCGATAAAGGGGAGCCTTGCTCACTGGATGGCGAAAAGCTCTCTCCTGTGAAGGTAATAGAAAAACTGAACGAGACTGGTTCCCGTTACGGGGTTGGCAGGGATGTGCATGTAGGGGATACCATCATCGGCATCAAAGGCAGGGTAGGATTTGAGGCCCCTGCACCGTTGATTCTGATCAAGGCGCATCACTTGCTTGAGAAACATGTGCTTACAAAAGGCCAGCTATACTGGAAAGAACAACTTGCTGGTTGGTACGGTCAGCTGATGCATGAGGCTCAATACCTCGACCCGCTGATGCGTAATATTGAGGTTTTTTTGGATGATACCCAAAAGTTTGTGACCGGGACTGTCGAGATAGAGCTGAGACCATATCATTTTTCGGTTTTGGGATGTAGTACAAAATACGATTTGATGAGCAGCAAGTTCGGGGATTACGGTGAGGAGAACAAATCGTTTTCGGCCCAGGATGTGATAGGATTCACAAAGGTCTTGGCAAATCCGCTTAAAATTTATTACTCAGTACATAATAATGATTAAGGTAGCAATTGCCGGCGGGACCGGTTATACTGCCGGGGAGCTGCTCCGGCTTCTGTTGAACCACCCCTTTGCAGAGGTTGTTGCGGTGTTGAGTTCTTCCCTTGCCGGGGAGAGTGTCTGTAATGTTCACAGGGACCTGACGGGTGATACTTCGCTCAGGTTTACCTCTTCCCTCCAGGCAGAGGGCGGTAAAATTGAACCGGACATGCTTTTCCTTACCCTTGGACACGGGCTCTCTGCCTCGTACCTGGATTCGTTGGAGCTTGCACCCGGGTGCAGGGTGATTGACCTGGGCAATGACTTTAGGCTGGGACAAACCTATAAAGGCAATGAGTTTGTTTACGGATTATGCGAAATGAACCGTGAGAGTATAAAAGGAGCGCTCAATGTTGCAAATCCGGGCTGCTTTGCCACGGCCATACTGCTCTCTCTTATCCCATTGAAAGCATCGGGTTTTTTAGAAAATGAAGTGCATATCCATGGTATCACCGGCTCTACCGGGGCCGGGAAGTCACTGTCGGAGAGTACTCATTTTAGTTACCGTGATTCCAATATTTCGGTATACAAACCATTCGTTCACCAACATCTTGGTGAAATCAAAAAAACATTGGAGGAACTCTCTCCCTCTTCGGAGCTGCCTTCGATCAATTTTATACCCATGAGGGGGGATTTTACACGAGGCATATTTACAAGCCTCTACACAAAAGTAAAAGATGAATTCAATGTAGCTAAGGCTATCAGTTTTTTCGAAGAGTATTATGCTGATTCTCCATTCGTTCATCTCTCCCTATTGCCATTATCGCTCAAGGAGGTGGTAAATACAAATAAAGCCCTGATACATATAGAAAAACACAACAACAACCTTCACATAACTGCGGTTATTGACAATCTTCTTAAAGGTGCTTCCGGACAAGCCGTGCAGAATATGAACATTATGTTTGGTTTAGAAGAATCCTGCGGCCTCAGGCTCAAAGGAAGTGCCTTTTAATTTTTTACCTTTTATCATGAATCTTTTTGACGTATACAAACTTTGGCCAATAGAACCTGTTAAGGCTCTCGGCTGCTCGGTATGGGACCGGGAAGGCAAAGAGTACCTGGATTTTTACGGGGGTCATGCAGTGATTTCCATAGGTCACGCCCACCCGCATTACAACGAGAAACTTGTCAATCAGTTGAACAATATCTCATTCTACTCCAATTCGGTAGTCAATCCACTGCAATCCAAATTAGCAAAGGAGCTGGGAGAGATGAGCGGTTATGATAAATACTCGCTTTTCCTTTCTAATTCGGGTGCTGAGGCCAACGAAAATGCCCTCAAGCTTGCCTCTTTCCATACAGGTAAATCAAAAGTCCTGGCTTTTAAAGGGGCATTCCACGGGAGAACCTCCGGGGCAGTTGCTGTAACCGACAATTCCTTAATAGTTAGTCCTTTTAATTCTCATCATAAGGTCAAATTTGTTCCTCTCAACGATATAGAAGCTGTGCGTAGCGAGCTTTCCTCGGGTAAATATGCCGCAGTAATGATTGAGGGCATTCAAGGGGTTGCCGGAATATATGAGCCGGAGGCCTCATTCCTGAGGGAACTTCGTAAGGTTACCCGAAAATGGGGGGTAACATTGATAGCCGACGAGGTTCAGAGTGGCTATGGCAGGACAGGCAGGTTTTTTGCCCACCAGCACTCCGGTATCAAAGCCGATATTGTCACTGTCGCAAAGGGGATGGGGAATGGGTTTCCAATCGGGGCTACTTTGATATCTCCCTCGTTTACTGCAATAAGCGGAATGTTGGGCACCACTTTCGGGGGGAGTCATTTATCATGTGCAGCTGCAATTGCAGTGCTGGAGGTAATGAAGGACGAGGATTTGGTTTGTGCTGCAGCCCAAAAGGGTAAATACCTGTTCAACGCCTTGGAAGTGTTGGGACAAAAGGTTGGGACAACTGTTATCAAGGATATTCGTGGCAGAGGATTGATGATAGGGATTGAGATGGATGAGAAATACATACCTGTACGAAACTCACTCCTTTTTGAAGAGAGGATATTTACGGGGGGGGCTAAAAGTAATATAATCAGATTGCTTCCTCCGCTTACAATCTCTTACAGCCAAATTGATGCTTTTATTGGAGCTTTTGAAAATACAATTGAGAGACAAAAACAGAGAATTGAATTATGAGGAATTTCACATCTTTTGCAGACATTGGATCTGTCAGCAAAGCTTTGGAGATTGCAAGGGAGGTAAAGGAGAATCCTTTCGGATGGCAGGAGCTTGGTAAGAACAAGACCCTTCTGATGATTTTCTTCAACTCAAGCCTGCGTACACGTTTGAGTACTCAAAAGGCGGCCATGAACCTTGGAATGAATGTTATTGTGTTGGATATCAATCAAGGAGCCTGGAAACTTGAGACGGGAAAAGGGGTGATCATGGATGGCGACAAGCCGGAGCATATCCTTGAGGCGATCCCTGTGATGGGGAGTTATTGCGACATAATAGGAGTGAGGGCTTTTGCTTCTCTCTCAGATAAAGTTGAAGATTATAATGAGGTTATCCTAAGGCAATTCATAGAGTATTCCGGGAAGCCGGTCTTTAGTATGGAGGCAGCTACGAGGCATCCGCTTCAAAGCTATGCCGATTTGGTTACAATAGATGAATTCAAGGAGAGCAGCCGCCCAAAAGTGGTACTTACCTGGGCCCCTCACCCCAAAGCTCTGCCACAGGCAGTAGCTAACTCATTTGCTGAGTGGATGAGAGAAACAGATTATGAGTTTGTAATAACCCACCCCAAAGGGTATGAGCTTTCTCCCGAATTTGCCGGTAATGCCAATGTGATTTATGATCAAAGGGAGGCTTTCAAAGATGCAGACTTTATTTATGCAAAGAACTGGTCGGTTTTTAACGATGACGGATATGGTTCTGTTCAATGTATTGATCGTGACTGGATGGTTGATAAATCGAAAATGGAACTTACCAACAATGCCCGTTTTATGCACTGTCTTCCTGTGAGGAGGAATATGATTGTGAGTGATGAGGTGATCGAGTCCGAACGTTCTATAGTTGTACCACAGGCCGCAAACAGGGTGGTTTCGGCTCAGGCAGTAATTCGTGAAATACTTTTAAGTTTGTAATATGAAAACACTGACAATTATTAAGATAGGGGGCAATATTGTAGACAGGCCCAGCGAATTGGATCTCTTCCTGGAGCATTTTGTCAAGATTGATGGCCCAAAAATTTTGATTCACGGAGGAGGGGTAATGGCCAGTGAAATGGCTTCAAAGCTGGGGATAGAGACCAAAATACACGAGGGGCGAAGGATAACCGATATGGAAACACTCAAGATGGTTACAATGGTGTATGCGGGTTGGATAAATAAGAGCATAGTCGCAAAGCTCCAAAAAATAGGATGTAACTCGCTCGGATTGTCGGGAGCAGATGCCGACAGTGTTCCTGCAGTTAGACGTTCTCCCGAACCTGTAGACTTTGGGTATGTAGGAGATGTAGATCCTGCACAAATCAATACAGGCTTTTTGTTAAGTCTTTTAGGCAGGGGAATCACTCCGGTTTTTTGTGCGATCACGCACGACAGGAATGGCTCCGTACTCAATACCAATGCCGATACAATGGCTTCTTCCCTGGCAATTGCGATGTCGGGGGATTACTCTACAAGATTGGTATATTGTTTCGAAAAGCAGGGTGTACTTCAAAACAGGGATGACGAGGATTCGGTAATACCAATTATAACCAAAGCTGCTTACCAGACCCTAAAGGAGAAGGGGGTTATCCAGGATGGTATGCTGCCAAAGATGGATAATGCTTTTTATGCCTTGGACCACTCAGTTTCGGAGGTTGTGATCAAACATGCATCCAATCTGTCAAATAATATTGGGACTCTTTTGATAAAATAAGGATCTGCAATGGACGCCATTACCCAACAGGCAGTTGACCTTTTGCGCAGGATGATTCCTCTCTCTTCTTTTTCGGGGGAGGAGTCACTCAGGTGCGATATGTTGCAGGAGTACCTTGCTGCTGGGGGTGCTGTTGTTAAAAGGGTCGGCAACAATCTGATTGCCAGTGCACCATCTTTTGACCATGGGTTGCCTCTGCTTATGCTGAACTCCCATATTGATACGGTGAAGCCGGTGAAAGGGTATACATTTGACCCGTTTGACCCTGGAAGCGACAGTGGTGTTGTTAGGGGTCTGGGCAGTAATGATGCCGGAGCCTCTGTTGCAACCATGACAGAGACTTTTCTGATGTTTTTACGTGACAAGCTTCAGGGCAATGGACCCCGATGCAACTTGATGTTGTTGTTGAGTGCAGAGGAGGAGAATTCCGGTGCAGGGGGTATCTCCCTGGCTTTGCAGGAGGCTCCACGTGCCGATATGGCAATTGTAGGAGAACCTACCGGGATGAGGGCTGCCGTTGCCGAGAGGGGGTTGCTGGTTTTGGACGGGGTGGCACACGGTGTGGGCGGACATGCTGCCAGGGATGAGGGGGTGAATGCCCTCTATATTGCATTGGAGGATATTGCCAGGTTAAGGGATTTCCGTTTTTCAAAAACATCTCCTCTAATGGGGAGTGTAAGGCTGACCGTGACCCAGATAGAAGCCGGCACACAACATAATGTAGTTCCCGATACTTGTCGTTTTGTGGTAGATATAAGGCCCACCGACATGTACACCAATAGCGAGATTGCCGGGTTACTCCAAAAGGAGGTGAAAAGTGCGTTGGTTCCCCGGAACCTCAAAAACAGATCTTCTGCAACACCTATGGGGCACCCGTTGTTGGGTGCAATTGAAAAAACAGGTGTAGAGAGCTATGTTTCACCAACAACATCGGACTGGATGAGGCTGGATATACCCGCAATAAAAATGGGTCCGGGAGACTCAGCCCGTTCACATGCACCCGATGAGTATGTATTGGTGAGTGAGTTGTCCGACGGGATCATAGGCTACACGAATTTTATAAATAGTTTGTAATTTTAATGTTATGAGTACGTTGTGGAAAAAGGACCTGCCTGCCGACAAAATTGTCGAGCGGTATACAGTTGGTCGTGACAGGGAGTTGGATATGAGGCTGGCACCGTTCGATGTGATGGGCTCCTTGGCCCATATCAAAATGCTGAACTCTGTTTCTTTGCTGGAAAGTCATGAACTGGAGGTTCTTACAGCTGAACTAAATGCTATATTGAAGGAGATTGAGAGCGGGAGTTTCGTAATGGAGGACGATGTTGAGGATATCCATTCCCAGATAGAAATACTCCTGACCCGCAGGGTTGGCGATACAGGGAAGAAGATTCACAGCGGACGTTCCCGTAATGATCAGGTTTTGACTGATATCAAGCTGTATTTGAAATGGGAGTGTTCAAATATCCGGGATAAGGTTGCGGATTTGTCCTGCAAGCTTTTGGAGCTGGGAGAGAAGCACAAGGAGGTTTTGCTCCCGGGTTATACACATACCCAAATCGCAATGCCATCTTCCTTTGGACTTTGGTTTGGGGCTTATGCAGAATCGCTGGTAGATGATATTTACATGCTTGCAGCTGCATACAGGATAGCCGACCAAAATCCGCTGGGATCGGCTGCCGGATACGGTACCTCTTTCCCATTGGACAGAGAGATGACAACCAGGGAACTGGGGTTCTCAACAATGAATTTCAATTCGGTCTCTGCACAACTTAGCAGGGGTAAATGTGAAAAATCGCTTGCTGTGGCAATTGCATCCATTGCCTCTACAATCAACAAGTTTGCAAGTGACAATATCCTCTATTTATGCGGTAACTTTGGTTTTATCTCATATCCCGACACTCTCACTACCGGTTCGAGCATTATGCCTCATAAAAAGAATCCCGATGTATGGGAAATCATCAGGGGGCATTGTAACCTGTTGCAATCTGTTCCAAATGAGATTTCTTTGTTGACCACAAATCTGATCCACGGTTATCACAGGGATTTCCAGTTACTCAAGGAGGTGCTGTTCCCTTCTTTGGACAGGGTCAAAGAGGTTTTGGATATGACCAGTTTTATGCTGGACAATATTTCTGTTAACAAAGATGTTCTGGATAGCAGCTTGTACGACTATCTGTTTACCGTAGAAGAGGTGAACCGCAGGGTCCTTTCGGGAGTGCCTTTCAGGGATGCCTATATTGCTGTAGGCCGGGAGGTCTCTGCAGGTACCTTTGTCCCCCCCTCTAAAGAAATTACCCACACTCACATTGGGAGTATGGGCAATCTCTCTAATTCCGAAATAAAAAACAAAATGGAGGCGGCGTTGCAGCTTTTCTAGAAGCCGAACGAAAATTCATATTTACCAAACAGCAGGAATGCTACTGCCAAAGTAATAAGTATATTGAAGAGCTGGGCAATGAGGAAGGTTGCTGTATAACGGTTGTTTTCCTTGCCAAACACTTTACGGAAGTCCGTCTCAAGTCCTATTGCTACAAATGCTACTGAAAACAGTGTTTCCCTCAGGGCTTTCGCCGGTGAACCAAGTGCCTTTGCAGTTGCTGGTTCAAGGAAAAAGCTGAAAACTACCGATGCCAGAACAAACCCGATTACAAATTTGGGAAACCTGTCCCACAATACAGATGCGCTCGGACGGATCTCCTGGTTGGTCCCTTTCAGTGACCAATATATGGAAATTGCAAAGGCTGCAACACCAAGGAGTGCATTCTGTGCCGATTTGATTATGACACTTTGTGATTCGGCTATCTCTCCAAGGAATTTTCCGGATGCAACTACTGCACCGGTGGTGTCGATTGTTCCCCCGAGCCATGCGCCGGCAACCTCCTGGCTAAGCCCGAGCAGTTGTGACAGGTAGGGCATTATGTACATCATTGGTACAGCTACAACCAAAACCAGCGATACTACAAATGAGAGCTTTTTTGAATCTCCCTTCATAGCTCCGCTTGCAGCAATGGCAGCCGAAACTCCGCAAATTGAAACGGCCGTGGAGAGCAGTATCCCCATCTCTTTATCAACTCCCATCTTTTTGGATAGCCAAAAAGAGAAGTACCAAACGGCAAAGATAACAATCACTGCCTGGATCATTCCGTATGAGCCGGCTTTCATGATCTCTCCGAACAGGATTGAGGTTCCCAACAGAACCAGACCTGCTTTTATGTAAAATTCGCTCCTTACGGCTGGTTCAAGCCATTTGGGCAGTCCAAATATATTCCTGATGATAAGGCCAATCGCTACCGAAAAGAAGACAGCTTCGAAACCTGTGCTCTTGATGATCTGTAAGGTAGCGAGATATTGTCCCAGGAATGAGATGCCGTAAATAAAGAGGAACGACAGGGGAAACCATTTCATTTTAACTCCCAGTATCTTCAAACCAATGTAACTCAAAGCTGCAATAACAATAAACTTGGTGGCTTCGAACGGTACCTTGGAAAACCAGGCCGGGTAGGCATCGCCAAAATCATATTTGACCTTTCCCAGGGAAGGGACAATTATTACGAGAAGTATCAAAATGCCCCCGATAATGGTTGCAATCCAATCCTCGTTTTTAAATTGAGAGAGAAATTTTTTCATGTTTAAAATTTTTATAGTTCCAGGTTTTAGTAGTGTTTTTACC
>WARP01001360.1_pt1 | contig 14902 bp, 14 predicted proteins | sample 4769151 | NCBI WGS metagenome assembly WARP01 (sample SAMN08893023, study PRJNA449175) | gut metagenome | isolation source: rumen sample fed with dry roughage | host: cow | place: India: Nagpur | collected 2016 | reverse complement strand
TCTTTGCGTACATCTCCTGACGTAGGGGGATAAAGCGCTCGGCATCAATCCACATCTTCTGGCGATGGTAGGCGACGTCGGTAACACGTGCAGTTAGTTCAAGGACAATAACATCTCTACCCTGCAGGGTATCTTTACCGGTAACTTTGCTGTCGTAAATATCCGTGAGCTTGCGGTCATCCATCATATCTTCGTAAGACAGGTCTGAGCCCATGACGGATTGCCTGAGCATATGACCAGATATCTGGATGGTCCTGTCTGCAGCAGGGGTATAAATCCATAGCTGACCTTCTAGTTTGAGCATCTTGGTTCCGGCCTCTGCGGCGGGCGAGAGGTATTCACTGAAGGATTTTTTGTCTCCTTCGCTCCAGCTTTTTGAGGTGATGTTTCTGGTGGAGCGCCTTCCGTGAATAATCATTGTTGACTCAAAGACTCTGTTTTTTGAAGAGAGGTTTTGGTCTACTTTACGGAGGATTGTTTCGCCCGATTGGGCGGGCTGTTGAGCTGCGGGCTGCGAGCTCCGGGCGGAAGCCGGGAGCGAGCCCGGGAGCAGGATTGCGGTTAAAAGTGCGAATGTAAATATTTTCATGATAGATCTCTATATATATCAAACTTCCAGTTCATTAAAGAGCCTTGCGGTCTCCCTTTTGTATATCCCGATTCCGGCCAGCGCATTTCCAAGAAGCATTGAGAAGACACCGGGAATAAAGCCGATATACCACATTACAGGAGTAACGGCGGGCCTCATAACAGAAGGCATTAGCATAGTGGCATTTTTCATCATTCCGGAGATGTCTATTCCATGGGTGTTTAAAGCATAAACCACTGTTACCCCAAGTGCCGTTCCTATTACAGAGCCTATCATTCCGGTCATAAGCGCCTCCCACAAAAGAGATCTGTATATATGCCCCTTATCCTCACCAAGAGCGATTCTCACCCCAAACTCGGTGTATCTTCTGAGCCCCCCGAGCAGCCCTGCATTCCACAAAACAATTGCCATTGCAGAAACAAACAGGAATATCATTATAGTACCTATATAGTTGCTGTATGCAAGAAAATCGGCCATCCCGGGAACATCTCTCAAAGATTGAGCAACAGGTGCAAACTCATCCTCATCTGAGGCCCATTCGGCATTTAATCTGCCCTTAACTGCCTCGGCCTCCTCCTCATTAAAATAGTCATACGGCAGAAAGCCGAGTATCTCTCCCGATGCCCCCTCCATATCAAATGCGGCTCTTATATCTTCAATATCTGCAATAACCGCCCCTCTGTCCAGCGCCGGTGAACCAAACCTTATTGTTCCTGAGACAATGAAATTTGAAAAGGAGAATCCACCCTCCATTGTTGTTCCAAAAAGGGTAAACTGCTCTCCCGGAGAGACACCGTATCTTGCAGCAAGATCCTCTGAAAGCAGGCACTCTCCTCCCTTTTCAGGTAAACGTCCCCTCTCAAGAGACTCCTGCAGGTTAAATCTCTGAGGCTCTTTTGACCCTTCGCCAAGAAGATCTACTGCCCATCCAACAACAGCCCCCTGCCCTCTCGTCTCACCCAGAGAGTCAGGAAAGTCGGCCAAAGCCCCAAATCTTATCCTCTCTGCCCACTCGACAGAGGGCTCAAGCTTTTTAAGCTCCTCAACGAGCAGGGGCGAGTCCAGAATTGCCAAATCATTTGGAAATTGCTCCTTTTCAGCAGCATAAGCCCTGGTCATCACACGCACATCACCTGTGTTATAGTTTGAGCTCAGCTCAATAGATTCACCCATCACCCCGGTCAGCCAGCTGTGAAGAAAAATGGTGAGCATACTCCCAAGTGTCACGACAATAATTGGAAGCAGGCTCCTCCCTTTGTCGTTCAAAATGCCTTTAAGTAAAAATTTTATCATAGCAATTTCCCCCTTAAAGCCTCAGTAGGTTTCATCTTGGCAATTTTTCTTGCAGGTATATAACTTACAATAAATGAAGAGATAACAACCAGGAGAACAGACGCTAGTATCATACCCGCACTGTAGGCAGGAACTATTTTATCCGCAATGGCAAGCCCCGCCTGATCTGTACCCGCAGGCATCGGCAGCCCCACATGCTGAATCAGTTTCAGAAGCGGCATCCCCCATAAAAGGCCCAGCAGGATAGCCAGAATTGAGTGAACAGTACCCTCAATAGTAAATATTCCAACAACCCTCAATCTTGTCATCCCCAAGGCTATGTATGTACCTATCTCCTTCTGTCTTCTGAAGATTGAGAGAATCTGTGTATCAAAGATTGCCAGCAGAGCTATACCAAGCAGAAGCATCGACATAATCATTGAACTGGCCCTCTTTGTCTTGATAATATCATCAATCTCCTTCATCAGCGCATCCTCATCCATATACCTCCACTCCTGCGACAGAGCACCTGCAGACCCAAAATCATAAGAAGCAGCAATCTCATCAGAAAGAACCACATAAGTTGCCTCTCCATACAAAGAGGTCATCTCCCTCAGATCCTCAAGAGGCATCCAGAGCTGACCTCCATCCACAGTAGGAACGGTGGTTTTAAATACTCCTGCAATCCTAACCTCTCTGGCATCAAAAGTACCATTCACATCCCTCCACCTCACAATCATCACATCCCCCTCCTTCAGTTTTGCACTTTTTGCAGTTCTGTCGCCCACTATCACCGGTATTGCCGAGTCTCCCTCAACTCGGGCAGAGTCAAGCGCAGCAGCAGGAAGAGAGAGAGTCTTCTGAGCAGGGTCAATCCCCTTTAGAAGGACATTCACCATTCTTCCGTTTGGGTAGGCCGATGCCTGTACAGCCAGCACAGCCACCGCATCGCCACTCTCAATCTCGGCCTTAAGCATTTCCCCAAGCGGAGCATGAGCATCCACAAGTGAAAGAGGATCAAATTGATCATAGAGAGCGTGGTCTATCCTTCCACTCCCCGTTTCCCATGCCTTTGTATCCCTCTTTGCCTGCAGATTCCAGCCATCCAGCAGCCCATTATAGAATACTATAACGACAAAGGCTATAGAGAGAACCGTAACATTCAGCCAGGTTCTCTTCCCGGAACCAAGCAGGTTCCTAAAGGCCAGTTTGATTGATAACCATTCCATCTTGCAAGTGTATTATTCTGTCCAGATACTGCATAACCTTCTCATCATGCGTAGAGAAGATAAATGTTGTCCCAAACTCCTTGTTGAGACGCTTCATAGTCTGCACTATATTATGAGAATTCTTAGAGTCCAGGTTAGCCGACGGTTCATCGGCCAAAACAAGCTGAGGCCTCTTAACCATTGCCCTTGCAATAGCCACCCTTTGGCACTCTCCGCCGGAGAGTGCAGAGGGTTTTGAGTTCACCTTATCTGTTAAACCGACCCACTCTAGTGCCTCCATCACAGCCTTTTTCCTATCGGCAGCACCCCTCTTCTGCAACAGAAGAGCAAACTCAACATTATCATAAACCGTATAGACAGGAAGCAGATTGTAAGTCTGAAAAATAAACCCTATCCCCATATTCCTCAAAAGAGCCGCCTCCTTATGAGAGAGCGTATTGATTCTCTTTCCCAGTACATCCGCCGTACCCTCAGAGGGAGAGTCAAGAGACCCTATTATATTCAGCAAAGTAGTTTTTCCCGAACCGCTCGGCCCCACAAGGCCCGCAAACTCCCCCTTTCCAAAGGTGAGATTGATGTTATTAAGCGCGGTAAACTCTGTTTTACCAGCCGGAAATCTTTTGTAAACACCGTCCAGCTTTACAATTTGTTCTGTTTCCATACTATTTTGTTTGATGATTTATTACCAGCATTATTTGAACTCCATTTCCCGATAGCCTGTTCACCCCACCACCCATTCCCGGTAGGGGCGAATTTTCCGGATTTACAAAAGCCGTCACATAAAGGTCTCCAAACGACAACATCCTCTTCCATCTTACCAGATTATAAACTCCGCCTCCTCCCCACACACTGTAACACATCCAGCTCAGACTATTCTCCATATTAACCGGATAGTTCACATTAAGAGCAGATATATTTGCCCCTTCTGCCCACATATGTTCCACCGCCACACCAAGCCCGTTCCCAAGTCCAAAAGTATAATCCGCCCCCACCGTCACCATCCGATGATTTTCCGGAAGTTGCGACTCAAAAAACGAATTTGCAGCTGACTGATTTGACATAGTATTTGTTGTCCCCCGCCTGTTTATCCACACCGCCTCCAACCAGAATCCTATCTCATAATCAAACCTCATATCAAGTCCATATCTGTTTTCAGATTCCGGACCCAATTCTGAACCCACTCCTATTTCTGATATAACAGAACTCCCTCCGATTCCTGATAAATCGGTTTTGCGCCTGTGAAAAGTAAAAGCCATCTCACCCCGTCCCACCGGAACCTGCACCCTTCCTCCATACTCGGGAACACCCCCGTCAGAAGGTACCACATCCAATGCCCTTCTTGAACTATTTCCAAGCAGCCCCCATACCCAAACATTTGCATTATTATTAAAATAGTATCGGCCCATAGCTCCCCACACACCATCCGTCATCTGCAGCGGATCCCTCGGATCCATCGAATCAAACCACATCAGAGGCCGCAACATCATTGCCGAACCAAAGTTTATCTTCTGAAGCCCCACCCTCAGCTCCGCCCTGTCATTAGAGACCCTTCCCCATCCACGATATAGTTTTACCTTTCCATCCCATCTCGCATCCCAACTCTCTCTCCCCTCATAAAACGGTAAAATATCACCACTACCATACACATTCCCCGCCAACTCCGCATCAAACCTCAGCCCTCCCCAAAAGCCGCCACCGGAATCTCCCCCCAATGTACGCCTGTTTATGGGCACCTCCAGATTCAGTTGCGGCAAATACCTCGCCCCCAACATAACCGGCCACTCAGATCCCGACGCATACCCACCCCATGTACTAAATTGCCCGCGGTATTTTAGCTCTGTTCTCTGCTGATTCTGCACCTGCGTATGCGGATTCTGCGCATCCGCCTGCAGCATCTGCTGACCAAAAGCAATATTTCCGGCCAGCAGCAAGAACACAAGCACAACCACAACAACTACTTGCCTCAGAGGAAAAGTGTCAAACATCATATAATCAATACGTTATAAAATTCATCATTTTTCTCTATAGCGTTATCTATCAGGCCTTTGACACTTTTCCTCTGAGGCAGACTCGGCCCCGGACTCGGCTCCGGACGGAGCTATGCCATAAGAAATCAAATTTACCATCTCAATAATAATTTCCTGTGGATTTTCATATAGCTTATTTAGCACTGGGTTATTCATTAGTTCTATAAAGCTATTACTCAATGCGAATAGCAACTCGGGTTTGAAATTGGAATTAAACACACCTCTTGATTGAGCATTTCTGAACTCCTCAATCATAGTGGTTATAGTATGAGCAGTTAACTTTGCCATATATTGCTGGATTTCAGAACCCATATCTCCATAGATGTCAGCAATAAACTCCTTACTAATATTGTTTGTCCCCTCTATCTTAAGATCAATAAACCTATGCATCTTATTTACAGCAGTATCATCATCTGTCATAATTTCACGGAATTTTACAACTCCATCAGAAATAACATTATCCAGTACCCGCTTGGCTAATTCGGTCTTATTTTCATAATATCTGTAAAAAGACATCTTGCTTACGCCCGCCTTTTTACAGACATCCTCCACAGTTACTTTTTTGAAGCCGAATTTCCAAAAAAGTTCATGACCCGCCTCCGTCAAACGAATCTCAGCATCTCTCCTCGTAACTTTCACCATAAACCTTACTTTTACGCCACAAATATACTTATTTTGTAATTATATGCAATTTTAGTAACTTTTTTTTAATATTGCTACGCAGTTTACACGGTCGGTTATCCTTCATACCCGCACCTCTGTATAACGCTGTTTTTCTCCTTATTAACACTTTTTGCGGATGATCTGCAATGTGAACTATGTGAAAAAGATTGCCATACCCCTACCTGAATCAAACGAGACACGAAGGAACCTCCGCCACAGCGAACGCAGTAAGCGAGGAGGAAAAGTTCCTGAGGGGCTGCGGGTGATTCAGGTAGGGATGAGGATCAGATCTTTGAGCGATGAAACCTCCGCCACAGCGAACAAAGTGAGCGAGGAGGAAAAGTTCCTGAGGGGCTGCGGGTGATTCAGGTAGGGATGAGGATCAGATCTTTGAGCGAAGGAACCTCCGCCACAGCGAATCAGAATAACCAAATCTTAAAGAAATAGAATGCGATCACGAGAGTAACCATCAACTTTAGGCCCACACCAAGCAGGAAGCCTATAAATGAGCCGATTGCAGACCTGAATGCTTTATCGCCGGGGGTGCCGCTGAGTAGTTCACCGGCCAGGGCGCCAAAGAAAGGGGCAAGAATTATTCCGAGAGGGCCGAGAAAGAGTCCCACAATAACGCCGGCAATTGCACCTCTCTCGCCAGCTTTGCTTCCTCCAAATTTTCTGGTGCCCCAAACTGGGATAACATAATCAAGAATTGTGACCAAAAGTGCTAGCCCTGCCATAGTCCAGAGTACTTCAGGCGAGACATCGGCCAAAGATGTAAAATGGAGCAGAATAAGCGCTCCAAAAGCTAGCGGTGGCCCTGGAAGCACTGGAAGAAAGCAACCGGCAAAAGCAACTAAAAGTAATATAATGCCGGCAATTATTAATAGTATATCAAATCCCATAAGAGTATTTTTTCAAGCCAGATTTAGTATATTTACACTCAACTGGAAATATAACTTTCAGCAAGTAAATTTATGAAAAAAAACAGGCGATTTTCAATACATCCAATTGTAATTGCACTTTTGATTACAATTGGGACAAATATTCCGGCAGCCTCCCAGGAGAAAATAAAATACGACCCTGCACTTGCCGCAAAATATGGTGCAGATGATTATGGTATGAAGAGCTACACTTTCGTGATTCTGCGTACCGGCCCTAATAAGACGGAGGACAAGGCTCTCCTTGCGGAGCTGTTCAGAAGCCACATGGAGAACATTAACAAACTATCTGACGAGGGCAAACTTATCATTGCCGGCCCAATGGGAAAGAACGACAAACAGTATAGAGGAATATTTGTACTAAATACAACAGACCATCAGGAGGCACTGGAGATGCTCAAAGGTGACAGAGCCATAGCTGAGGGAGTTTTTGAGGCCGACCTGTTTTCCTGGTACGGATCGGCAGCACTCCCTGCCTATCTTGAAGTCCACGAAAAAATAGCAAAGAGCAATCCGTAAAAATTTTAGAATTAGCAATTTCTACATATATGATAAAAAGCGACAGAAATAAGATAGAACACCTTATTGCATTCTCCACCGGGATGATGAGCGGCGGAGATGGAAAGGAGCTTATTGAGAGACATAAAGAGGCACTCAACGGTATTACCCCTTATGACATGCTTTATCTGGAAGAGTACCAGATGCAGATGGGAATCACTGTCCCTGAAATAAAAAGGGATATCAACAAAATTCTGAATGTCCTGTACGAATACCTGAAGGCATATGAGTGGGAGCGTCCGGAGGAGGGGACTTTTTTGTACTATCTTATGCTTGAGAACAGGGCATTTGAGTTCCGCCTCAATACAATGAAAAAGATCCTCAAAGCCTACAAAGGGCGAGAGATTGATGAACTTGGCTCTCTTAAGGCCGAGCTGCTCCCCCATCTGGAGAGCTTCGCTCAGTTTGAGCCACACTACATTAAAAAGGAGAATATTCTTTTTCCATATCTGGAAAAGCACTGGAAGGAGTACAAACCGCTCAAAGTTATGTGGTCTCTTCACGACGACCTCCGCCGGATGATAAAAGAGCTTATCGGCCTTGCAAAATCAGAGCAGAGCGAGTGGATGACCATGAACCGGGCAATAGGGAACTACTACTTTGGGGCGTTCGGGATGATTCAGAAGGAGGAGATAATTGTATATCCAATTGCGGTGGGTACAATACCAAAAGAGGATTGGGCCGAGATGCACAGGCAGAGTTTTGAGTACCCGTTTCCATTTATTGACAGACCCAGTCCGCCGGCAGGGGAATCGGCCTCAGAGGCAAACAGGGTGGCAACAGAGCTGAGCGGACCCATCTCAGACCAGTTCCTGCAAAGAGCTACAATGATTTTTGATTCCCTGCCTCTGGATATAACATACGTTGATGAGAATGATAAGGTAAGGTATTTCAACAGGGCAAAGGATCGCTTCTTTCCCCGCTCACCTGCAGTGATTGGAAGGGATGTAAGAAACTGCCACCCGCCGGAAAGCCTGCATATAGTAGAGGAGATAGTGAATAAATTCAGGAGCGGTGAGAGGGATGAGGCCGAGTTCTGGATTACTCTCAGAGGGAAGTTTATCCATATTAGGTATTTTGCTGTCAGGAGCGAGGAGGGAGAGTACAGAGGGGTTCTGGAGGTTAGTCAGGATGTAACCGGTATCAGGGCACTGGAGGGAGAGAGAAGACTTCTGGATTGGGAATGATTTTTTTTGTAACTTAGAAGATGATTAAAATTTAAGGTTATGAAAATTCAGGGCTTAAGCGAAGAATTACTTCCTGTTTTACTGAATGGAGACAGGAGTACCGGACTTGAGATTGTCAACAGACTTCTTGAAGTGGGAACTGATGTTATTACAATTTACGAAGGAGTAATAAAGCCTGCAATGTATAAAGTTGGAGAACTCTGGGAAGAGGGCAAGATAAGTGTTGCAACGGAACATCTTGCCTCTGCAATTGTTGAGACACTTCTGGGTCATCTCTATTACAGAATTATTAAAAATGCAGGCACTAATAAGATGGTTGTGGTAATAACCTCTGTTGAAGATGAGGTACACCAGATTGGCGCCAAGATGGTATCTGATATGTTTGAATTACATGGCTGGACATCACATTTTCTGGGTGCAAACACCCCTATGGATGAGCTTTTGGATTTTATTTCCCGGATTAATCCTACAATTATTGGCCTCTCAATGAGTATAAACCTGCACACAAGAAACCTTGAGAAGACAATCTCAAAAATAAGGGAGCGTATTCCGGAGATGCCCATTTTAGTTGGAGGCCAGGGGCTTATTGAAGATGGAAAAGATCTTATGATGAAACACACAGGGGTTCTCTACCTGAAGGATCTTCCGGCCCTGGAAAACTTCCTTAAGCAATCTCATTATGAGAAAGATAGGTCTAATTAGCACAATCCTTACGCAGTGGAGAGAGGAGTTCAAACTATCAATTGCAGAGAGCCCCTCAATCTATATTGCCCTTTTCAAAGAGAGCGGGGAGCTCATCTTTGCCAATAAAACAATTAAAAAAACTTTTAGATCCTCTTTATCTCCTGCCGCAAATTTTCTTAATCCCCCCTTCTCAAGAATTGTCAGCAACAGGACTGACGAATCTTTGGTCTATAATGGCTATGTTACTCTTGGGAGCTTTGACACAGAGAACATCTCACTACTTGGAAGGTTTTACAAAAAAGGTGATGAGATACTATTTATTGGAGGGGTAGAGACTCAGCAACTACTCGAACAGAACAAACTACTCTATAATCTGAATTCAGAGATTAATAAACTTCAGAGACAGCTGGTTAAAGAGAAGTCTCTCCTGGAGGAGGCTAATGCTGCTAAAGATAAATTTTTCTCAATACTGGCCCACGACCTTAAAAACCCATTTAACGCCCTGCTGGGCTTCTCGGAATTTCTGATTGAAAACTTCAGGGATATGGAGCAGGAAGAGATTGAGGAGCAGCTGACAATGATGAGAGATTCAAGCAGGCAAACATTTGCTCTTTTAGAGGATCTTCTAACCTGGTCAAAGGCTCAAAGAGGCAAACTTGAATGCAAACCCCAAACTGTCAAGATCAAAGATATATGCGAAGAGGTCAGAGGTGCTGTAAAAGGTATGGCAGAGGAGAAGGAGATTGAGATAGAACTCTCTGCAGCTGAAAACGCTGAAATCTTTGCAGATCCAAATATGATCAAGACTATAATGAGGAACCTCATTTCAAATGCAATAAAATTCTCGTACAGAGGGGGTAAAATTGTCACATCACTGGAAGATATCGGAAATAACTTTAAAATATCTGTAAAAGATAGTGGAACAGGAATATCTGCAGAAAATCAGGTTAGATTATGGAATCTTGCCGGACAACATACTACCCGCGGAACAGAAGATGAATCAGGGACCGGACTTGGACTACTGATTTGCAAAGAGTTTGCAGAGGCTCATAAAGGGAAGATTTGGGTAGAGAGTGAAGAGGGTAAAGGGAGTACATTTATATTTACAATACCAAAGCTATGAACTCACTATGGGGATTTTTGGCACCGCTTATAATCATAGCCGGGATTACATTTCTTCATGTTGTATTGCCGGCAAGGTGGATTAAGGGATATATCACCCGTCCCGGAAGCGATGAAAAGGTTATTTACAGACTTAACGGCCTGATTGTTCTTGCAATCTCGGCAGCAATATGGTTTTCTCTGGGCAACTACGGAGACCTTCCTTACAACTGGCTTTACCTTCACAGATGGGAGGGACTAGCAGGTGCCTGTTTGCTTGGATTGATTTTCTCGGCAGTTGTCGTTTTTCGTTATAAACCGGTTAGGAAAAATCTGCTTGCAGATATCTTTCTTGGCAGAGCCGAAAACATCTCCTTAAACAGAGGCGGAATAGATATTAAAATGTGGCTCTATATGGTTGGAGCTGTTTTACTGGAACTGAATGTTCTGAGCTTTGCCGCACACCACAACATAACCTTTGGCGAACTATCATCTCCAGGAATTCTCATCGCCACTCTCCTGCTCACATGGTTTGTCACCGAGTATATGTTTTTTGAAAGGGTACACCTTTACACTTATGATATATTTGCTGAGCGGGTGGGATTTAAACTGGGATGGGGATGTCTGGTCTTCTATCCATTCTTCTATACGATTCCGCTATGGTCAACAGTCCATCTGCCTGATCCCGGACTCTCTTCACTGTACTACATTCTTCCTGTCATAATTTTCTTAACCGGCTGGGGACTTGCAAGAGGAGCAAATATGCAGAAATACCACTTCAAGAAAGATCCTGACAAGAGATTTTTATGGATTAAACCTGAAAGCATAACTGATGGCAAAAACACCCTCCTTGTGAACGGTTTTTGGGGTGCCTCCAGACATATTAACTACTTGGGAGAGATTCTTATGGCCTCAGGTATTGTTTTGGCAACCGGTTATCCTGAGATCGGCTGGCCCTGGCTATATCCACTCTACTATGTAATTCTCCTCTTCACCCGCGAATGGGATGATGACCGCCGCTGCGCCGCAAAATACGGTGAGCTTTGGGCCGAATACAAAAAGAGGGTTAAATACAGAATTATTCCGTTTGTATATTAGCCACCCGCACATCATACTCTTGACTATCTGCCGTTTGGCCATTTACCCCTGAGGTAGATTCGTGCTGTGTTATCACCCATTATCTTCACGGCGAGTTTGCTGGGAAGGAGTCTCTGCATGAAGAGTGAGGCGATTCTGTTTCCTCTGCCACAAATAAATGATGGAGTTTTCCCCAGTCTTTTCATGCACTCCCTGGCAACCTCTTCAGGCTTTTGAACCTTGGGGGCAAAGAATGAACTCTTTGCCGGATTTGATTTTATATAATTGGGCGTAGCTGTGGCTCCCGCACAACAGGCAATAACATCCACCCCCCTGCTCCTCCACTCATACCACAAACCCTCGGCCAATACCCTGCCAAAGGCTTTGGTTGCAGCATAGAGTGAAATTCCTCCGCTCCCCTGCAGCCCCGCCATAGACGAGACTACAATCACCGCTCCCCTCCCCCTCTCTGCCATTTTACCGCCAAGTATATGCAGGAATTTTGCCTGTGTCGTGATGTTTACCTGAACTGCCCTGTCAATTTCTGATTTCTCCATATCCAGATAGGGACCTATAGGCGATACGGCAGCATTGTAGACAAGAACATCAACCTCAAGAGAGTTCCGTGTCAGAAAAAAGGAAATGGCTTCCGCAGCTCCGGCATCACCTAAATCGCACTGAAAAATGTGGCATTTGACTCTTTGCGTCTCTTCAATCTCTGTCGCAAGCGCAGTCAATTTTTCTAAACCCCTTGCCACCAATACCAACTCCATCCCTTTTGCGGCCAGCTCCCTTGCAAACGCCGCCCCAATCCCTTCAGATGCACCCGCAACCAGCGCAACCTCACTATACCACTTTTTTCTGTAAATCATCATGGGTATATATTTATTTTAAAGACACAATAAATTTACTAAACATTTGCTGACTATCAAGGCTTTCAGATACCTCGCGCCCGAGGAGGGAGGGGCCCCCGTGTAACGGGGAGGTGTATCTGAAAGCCTTGATAGTCAGCAAATAAAAGCGTATATTATGTCGTTTATAAATAGAAATCTACACCGCCGATGCCTTACGGAAACCCTCCATCAGGTTGCGGATGATCTCCTTGACAGTGACGATTTTGTCGGCCTTAAAGGCATTGCTGCCGGCAAAGGCGTACCCTTTTGAGAAGTTTCCTTTGTAAGCGTTGTAAAGAGCTTTTATGATGCAGTACGGACTTTTTGTGTAGTCGCATGTTCTGATGCAGTGGTAAGGGCAGCCGTTTGGTTTTTCGTGGCCCTCCTTCACGCTCTGGATAAATTTGCTGAAGATGGCGCGGCCCGGCATACCTACCGGGCTTTTGATAATCTCAACATCTTGTTCAGTTGCGTTAATATAAGCCTCTTTGAAAGCAGGAGAGGCGTCGCACTCTTCTGTGGTAACAAATATGGAGCCCATCTGTACTGCCGATGCACCCATGTCGAGGATTCTCTTCATCCCCTCTCCATCGTATATTCCGCCACCGGCAATAATAGGAATCTTGCAGTTATTTTGCTCCTCCACAACCTTAATTGTTTGAACCAATTCAGGAAGCAGATGCTCCAGTGAGTAGTTCTCGTCAGTAATCTGATTCTCTTTGTAACCCAAGTGTCCGCCAGCTTTAGGTCCCTCAAGAACTATAGCGTCCGGAATATAGTTGTAGTTTTTAATCCACTTTTCGCAAATAATGAGCGCAGCCCTTGCTGAGGAGACAATGGGAACCAGCTTTGTCTGTGAGTCTTTCGTGAGAAATGAAGGGAGATCGAGCGGAAGCCCGGCACCGGAAAAAATCACATCGGCCTTGGAGGCGATTGCAGTCTTTACCATATCGGCAAAATTTGTAAGTGCCACCATTATATTTACACCGATGACCCCTTTTGCCTTCTCTTTAGCGAGTCTGAGTTCTTCTCTGAGTCCAAGTATTGAAGCCTCAGCAAAATCTTTTGACATCTGCTTATAAAGAAGCCCTATTCCGGCACATGAAATTACACCCACGCCACCTTCGTTCGCCACAGCAGCTGCCAGACCATTCAAAGAAATACCAACACCCATTCCTCCCTGCACTATAGGGACAGACAAATTAAGGTTACCAATAGAGAAATTGTTCATTCAGTTTTTTCCCGGCAAGATAGTGCAAAATAATTACACTTTATCTTTTTTCTCGCTTATCAGAAGTGTTTTCTTTCCTCTCCAGAGGAAGTACTCCTGCCATCTCACCAATAACATTCACAATCTCAGAGCCTGCAGGAATAATAATTTTTGAGTTTTTCTCAAGGGATGCCTCAAGGGTCTCAAGTTTTTTCAACAACTGAGCATTCCCCACAAAATATTTATCCGCAGCTTCGTTAACCAGCCTGATTGCTTCAGCGTCACCCTCGGCATTAAGAATTTTTGATTGCTTAACCCCCTCTGCCTCTTTAATCTTTGCCCTCTTGATACCATCGGCAACAGTCTCGGCAGCCGTAGCCGAATCTACTGCGGCAATCTTCTCATTCTCGGCCTTAACAACCTTGTTCATAGTCTCCTGGACATCCTTTGGCGGGTCAATCTGCTTAAGTTCAGTTCTTACTATCTCAATACCCCAGTCCTTTGTTTCAGTATGTAAAGTCTTGTATAGTTCAGCATTGATTTTGCCCCTCTCGCTGTTTGCTGATTTAAGTGTAAGTGTACCGATTATATTACGCAATGTAGTCCTTGCCAGGTTAACGATCTGCCACTTAAAGTTGTTAACATTATAGATAGAGCCCTTAACGCTCTCCTCATCAGACTTAACCCTGAAATAGACCTGAGCATCCACGCTTGCATTCAGGTTATCATTGGTAATGATCTCCTGTGGCTCCGCATCCACCATCTGTTCTGTCACATTTACCACATATATTCTGTCAATTATTGGAATTATCCAGTGAAAACCAGGCATTGCAAACCTGTTGTATTTACCAAGTCTCTCAATAAGCCCCCTCTGAGTAGGCCTGACGATCCTGATCCCGGCTGCAAGTATCAGCAGCACAATGGGAATAATAAAATACCAGTAGTTCATTGTAGAAATTGTTTTGTGAATTTATATTAGAAACGAAAGGTACGGAAAAAACAGACACAATAACTCTCGCTTTGTCTCTAGTCGTCTCTAGTCGTCTCTCGACTCCTCTCGCCTCAGAGGAAAAGTGTCAAATACTTAAGAATCTGTCACATGTAGTTTTTTACAATTTTCCACAATACTTTATTTATCAATTGTTTGACACTTTTCCTCTGAGGCAAGAGCTACGTACGGAGGAGTTATATGTCATTGCTGCAGGTTGTATCCCTGTTCTGGTTAGGGCGGTTATGTTACCATTGGAGTCGTAGGTTATCCCCTGCTCGTTGTTTGAACCGCTATGTACGCCATCCGTCAGGCGGCTGTATGAATCGTAATTATAACGGTAACTCTGTTCGCCGCCTCCTTTGTGTCTCCATCTTACGGCACTGATATTGCCGGAGTACTGGGCTGTCGCTCCGCTCACATTTGGAGCATTGTACTGTAGCTCCATAGCGAAAGGCTTTGTTCCCAACGATGAAGGGTTGTTGA
>WARP01005689.1_pt1 | contig 14996 bp, 12 predicted proteins | sample 4769151 | NCBI WGS metagenome assembly WARP01 (sample SAMN08893023, study PRJNA449175) | gut metagenome | isolation source: rumen sample fed with dry roughage | host: cow | place: India: Nagpur | collected 2016 | reverse complement strand
ATCAAATTCATCGAGACTCATTTGGCTGCCTCCACGGTTGAATTAGCTATATTGGATGCTGCTTGTTGTTGTGTTTCTGGTGCAGCAGGCTGGGCGATTTCATCCAAGTCGGCAGTCACCACAAATGAACCATAACCCTCTTCAATACGTGGAATCACGGAACTTGGTGCTTTATCTTTTTGCTCTTCAACCGCTAAAAAAGAATTCATGAAAGCATTGCGATACCAGGCAGATGCTTCTAAATTACGCAAAAATTCTGCCACGGTATTTGGACTTTCAGCTCTGCCTTCAATGGTAAATTTATCGCCTGTACGCACAAATTTGGTAATGTACAAATTAGCTGGCGTAACCCGTACCAGTTCATCAATCAGACGTACTGCAATCGGACGTTGCCCTTGCAAGCCTTGAATCAGTTTCATACGCTCAATAATAGCATTACGCTGCGCTTCCAAACCTTCCAGAGATTTTAATTGCACATCAAGATTTTGATTGGTGCTGGTAATCAGCTGATTGGCCTGTTCCTGGTCTTCAAGTTTATGGTCATAATAAAACCATGATGATGTAACCGCCAAAGCACCAATGAATGCCGCCCCAATACAAATGGCGATAAATTCTTTTTTTCGTTTTTCTCTTAGCTCATCACGCCAAGGAAGTAAGTTAATTCTTGCCATTAATCAAAACTCCTCAATGCCAAACCACATGCCACCATGAGCGAGGAAGCATCGTTCTCTATTTTTTTAATATCGATTTGTGGAGAAAACCCCATTTGTAAAAATGGGTTGGCAATCGTGACGCGATAACCCAGTTTTTGTTGTAGTAATTTCGCGAGCCCTGGAATATTGGCATTTCCCCCAGCCAATAAAATGTGGTCAATCTCATTAAACTGTGAGGACGAGAAGAAGAACTGCAGTGATCTTGCTGCTTGCTGAACTACAGCTTCCAAGAACGGCTCTAAGACTTCAACATCATAGTCATCGGGCAATGAACGGGTTTTCTTGGCACGGCCCGCTTCTTCAAAAGACAGACCATAACGATTTTGAATTTCTTGAGTCAGCTGTTTACCGCCAAACACCTGTTCTCTAGTATAAATCACTTTATTATTTTGCATGACAGATAAGGTCGTCATGGTATGACCAATATCCAAAATACCCACCGTATTCACACCTATTGGTAAAGTATCGGAAAACACTTGATAGGCATTTTCTAGCGCAAAACTTTCAACATCGGCAATTTTTGGTGTCAGGTTAGCCAGTTCCAGCACTTCAGCACGTGCTTCTACATTTTCAAGACGCGTTGCAACTAAAAGCACATTCACCCGATTCGGATTGGCTAAACGATCCGGCAATACTTCAAAATCCAGACTGGCTTCGTCCAGAGGAAAGGGAATATATTGCTCTGCATCCATACGGATCTGGACTTCACGTTCGTCATCCGTCATATCCGCATCCATTTCAATGGTTTTGGTAATGACCAGTGAAGTTGGGACTGCGAGCGCTGCAGCTGTACATTGAGTATTGGCAAGATTGAGTGCTCGCTCTAGTGCATCACCCACTGCTTCGGGATTTAAAATATTTTTTTCAACAACACTACCTTCAGGCAAAGGAATCAGCGCATAGCTTTCTACCCAATACCTGTTACCGCTCTTAACAGAAAGTTCTAACAATTTAACAGAAGTAGAACTAATATCTACTCCTATTAATCCCTTATTCGGCTTACGATATAACCTGAGCACAATATAATTCCTATTATTTTTTTATCCCCAATAAAAGTAACTTACTAATCAGTGATGGTCTATAATTTTATACAGATACAATAACTCATCTAACAATCTGTATGTGTAAAGGCTATACTGACCGCCAATTAGTTTGCCATTAGCTCTTATTAAAACTTACTTGTTATGAAAAAGCTATCTTGTTCGGGCCATGTTCATCCATTTTTTTTGATCATAATTATAGTTTTGGTCTCAATTCCAATGGGATTTTATGGTATGTATCTCTATATTGCCCCATCCCTGCCTAAAATGACCACCTTAAAAAAGGCGCCATTATTAAAACCTTTACAAGTATATAGTGCAGATAATGAGCTGATTGCCGAGTATGGCGGAAAGTTATCTGTCCCGGTGGAATACAAACAGATTCCCAAACCTTTTATCTCTGCTTTTCTTGCTGCAGAAGATTCATCGTTCTTTGAACATAGCGGCATCAGTTTTAAAGGTTTAGGTCGTGCGGTGAGTGAAACCATCACCGGCTCCAATGTGCAAACTGGTGGTTCCACCATTACCATGCAAGTGGCAAAAAACTATTATTTAACCCCTGAACGTACATTAAAACGCAAACTGACTGAAATTTTTCTGGCACGCAAAATTGAACAGAACCTGACCAAAGAAGAAATTCTTACCTTATACGTAAATAAAATCTTCTTGGGTAAAAATGCCTACGGGATTGCTGCAGCTGCAAAAATTTACTACAACAAAAATCTGGATCAGCTCAGTATTGCTCAAATGGCCATGATTGCCGGCCTACCCAAAGCACCCTCAAAATACAATCCTGTCGTCAATCCTAGCCGTGCCTTAGAACGCCGCAACTGGATTCTGGGTCGTATGCTGCAGTTGGGTTATATCAATCAGACTCAGTATAAACAGGCCATTGCTGAACCGGTTAACCTCGATATGCCAGACCGCGGCATCAATAACAAATATCCCTATGTCGGTGAAATGGTCCGTTCAGAATTGGTGGAAAAGTTTGGTGAACAAGCAATTGATTCTGGCTATAAAGTTTATACCACGATCAATAGCCAGCGTCAGGCCTTCGCAGAACAGTCTGTACAGGAAGGTCTCGAAGCCTATGACCGCCGACACGGCTGGAGAGGTGCCGAGGCACATGACAAACCACTGAGCGATTTCATCCCTTATGCCAATACCTATCCTGCCAAGGTGGTTAAAGTCGAGAAAAATGCTTTTGAAGCTTTGATGCAAGATGGCTCTACAGTGACTGTGCCCTGGTCAGGCATGTCTTGGGCTGCTCCCTATCGAAATGCCAATAGCATTGGTCCTGCTCCGCGTACAGCTGCACAAATCGTAAAAATAAACGATATTATCCGCTTACGTCCGAATGACAATAAAACCTCTTGGGCACTGGTACAGATTCCTAAAGCACAAGGCCAGCTGATTGCATTAAACCCGAACAATGGCGCAATTGAAGCAATTGTTGGTGGATACAATTTTTATCAGTCTAAATTCAACCGTGCCTTACAGGGCTGGCGTCAACCAGGTTCGACCATTAAACCCTTTGTTTATGCATTGGCACTTGAACGTGGTATGACCCCCTATAGCATGGTCAATGACAGTCCGATCACTATTGGCAAATGGTCACCAAAAAATTCCGATGGTCGTTATCTTGGCATGATTCCATTACGTCGTGCCCTGTATTTATCGCGAAATACGGTATCGGTTCGCCTGCTGCAAACGGTGGGCATCGAGCGTACCCGACAATTACTGATGGATTTTGGTTTACATGAAAATCAGATTCCGCGAAATTACACGATTGCCTTAGGTACACCACAAGTTCTTCCTATTCAAATGGCTACAGGCTATGCCACTTTCGCCAATGGCGGTTACCGCATTCAGCCACATTTTATTGACCGTATTGAAGATGCCTATGGCAAAGTGATTTATCAAAGCAATCCGGAATATGCGTGTATTTCCTGCATCAATCAAAATGATGAAGAAACTGCATCTGCAGAACCCGTGACCCCTGATGATGAAGTGATTAATATCACCAATCAGACGCTGCCAGAAGAAAAACAGCTCGCCCAACTTGAGCTGGATGAAACAAAGAGCCAGTACCGTCAGGCACAGCGTATCTTGAAATCAAGCTCGGCATATGACATGGCCAATATTCTGCGTGATGTGATTCAGCATGGTACCGGACGTGCCGCACTCAGAATTGGCCGTGATGATATTGGCGGTAAAACAGGAACCACCAATGACGCCAAAGATGCCTGGTTTGCAGGGTTTAATGGCAAACTGGTGACTGTAGCATGGGTTGGTTTTGACCAACCAACTACACTAGGCCGTCGTGAATACGGTGGTGTTGCGGCCTTGCCAATCTGGACCAACTTTATGGGCAATGCCTTAAAAGGTACACCAGCAGCCTGGGTACATTTTGACAAAAATGCCAAAGCACCAGCCAATCGTAACCAGACGATTACTATAGGTGAACCCGTCCAGACAGATCGCTCCTCTCCACCTTTGGCTCGTCAATTGTACCGTCCGGCACCTGCTGCCCCAGTGCGGGCACCGGAAAGCGACTTTGACGACTTGCCCGGAGAAGAAATCCTGGTTCCAAATAATGCAAATCCTCCAGATATGCAAAAACAAAACAGCAAACCGGATGCGCTGGATAATCTGATTGATGTATTTCAATAAAATTTTAGACAGATAAAAAAACTCCCTCATTTGAGGGAGTTTTTTTATGGAGCTTATTTCTTTTTAAATAAATAAATCTGAAATTGGGCCTTTAACTCAAACTGATCTTTCTGCTCTAACACCTGACGTCGCTCTGGCTTGGCTTTATAGGCATAAGGCGTCATGGCAATTAGATGCTTTAAATCCGCTTGTGACAAAGTAAGGGGAGCATCTACCACACTTTCCTCCACCAGCTCAAAGGCATCTTGCAGCTGAGTAACAAATTTATGCGGTTCATGCGGATTTACTTCTGCAAAAAGTGCCTCACGCATGGCATATAAATGCTCTTCCGCCGGGGTCACCACCATCAGACAGGCATGCGGTTTCAGTACCCGTAATATTTCCGGTTTCGGAATCGGACTAAACAGACTTGTACATAAATCAATCGAAGCATCCAGTACCGGTAAGGTCGCTCCGGTTCCTACCACCCAAGTCATATTTTTATTGAGCTTTGCAGCCACCTGAACCGCATTTTTAGCAATATCCACACCGACACATTGCAGCACTTCAGCCTGCATGGCACTGGTGTAATAACCTTCACCACAACCAATATCCAGCAGATTTTCAATGCGTAATTCACGAATTTTTTTCACCACTGCCTGCTGTAAAGGCGCATAAAAACCGGCACTTAAAAATGCACGACGCGCCTGTACCGACTCAGGTGTATCACCCGGATTCTTACTGTGCTTATGCTGCACTACATGCAGGTTCACATAGCCTTGTTTGGCCACGTCATAACTGTGATTATTCACACAGCGCCATGTTTTTCCAGTCAGTTTCAATACTTCATGACAGACAGGACACATCAGCAGATTCATATTTTTCTCCAATGCCTGAAATCAGGCGATAAAAAAGCCGGCAGATGTGGGAGCAAATGCCAGCTTTTTTCGAATATTTGCTTAACGCAATTTTAAGGTCATTAAGCCTAAAACTACCAGCATAATCGTAATAATCCAGAAACGAATTACCACCTGGGTTTCACGCCAACCTTTTTTCTCATAATGATGATGTAGTGGCGCCATCAGGAAGACACGTTTGTTACGCATCCGTAGCGAGCCAATTTGCAGGAACACCGAAATGGCTTCTACTACAAAGACCCCGCCCATAATCGCAAACACGATTTCCTGACGAACCATGACTGCAATCGTACCCAGCATTGCGCCTAACGAGAGTGCGCCAACATCGCCCATAAATACTTGCGCAGGATGTGCGTTATACCACAGGAAAGCCAAACCGGCACCAATCATAGCTGCACAGATCACCACCAGTTCAGAAGAATATTTTACATAAGGGATATGCAGATAATTGGCAAAGCGGACATCTCCGGCCAGATAGGCAAATACCCCCAAACCGGCAGCAACCAGAACAATCGGCATAATCGCCAGACCATCCAGACCATCAGTCAGGTTTACCGCATTGGATGCACCGTTAATCACCAGATAGGTAAAGATAATAAAACCAATCCCTAAAGGAATAGCGGATAATGGAATGGTCAGATTTTTAAAGAAAGGAATCAACAGATCCAGCATATTGCTGGTATGCACAGGATTGGCCTGCTGGGTCGCAATCACATACAAGGCAATACCGGCACCCAAAGAAGCCACTGAAGTCCAGAAGAATTTTTTTCGTGCAGGCAGACCGGCATTGTCTTTATAACGTACCTTGATCCAGTCATCTGCCCAGCCGACAGCACCAAAAATCACCATCACGCCCAGTACAATCCAGACATAAGGATTAGATAAATCTGCCCATAACAAGGTTGAAATACCAATCGACAGCAGGACCAGAATCCCGCCCATGGTTGGGGTTCCCATTTTTTTGGCATGATTTTCAGGAGCAAAAGAACTTACCGCCTGCCCGTATTTTAAAGCCTGGAGCTTACGGATCATCACCGGACCCAAAACCAGTCCAATGGTCAATGCGGTTAAGACACTGAGCAAAGCACGTAAAGTTAAATAACGAACCACCTGAAACGTGCTGTCAAAGCCCGCCAAATGTTCAAATAGCCATAACAGCATTTAGAGTTTCTCCATCAAATCAGCCATCAATGTTTCCATGTGGGTATAGCGAGAACCTTTAAACAGGAAACTCATGGATTGAGGTTGATGCGTTTCAATTAAACTAAGTAAGAAAAGAAGGGCTTGTGCCTGGGTCAGGAAGGCCTGCAGTTTTTTGCCATACTGGGTACTGCGTGCCCCTTCCTGGGTAGCCGGAGCAAATTCACCCACAGCAACCACGAAGTGAACTCCCGGTACCGAAACCAGGTCACGCCCCAGCATATAGTGTTGCTGTGCAGCACTTGCACCTAATTCGCCTATATCACCAATTACCATCACTTTAACGCCTTCCTGCTGCGCCAGCACTTCGGCTGCAGCGCGCATGGACGTCGGGTTGGCATTGTACGTATCATCAATAAACAGATGTTTTGCGGTATGAATAAAGTTCAAACGGCCTTTCGCGCCTTTCGCCTGCTCCAAACCGGTCACAATATCATCCAGCGCAACACCAATCGCCAAGGCAAAAGCAGCGGCGGCAGTGGCATTCTGCACATTGTGTTCACCAGCAAATGGCAGATTGATCTGACGCACACCTTGCGGGGTATTTAACGTAAAGCGGGAAGATTGTGCTTGCAATTCGATGTCTGTTGCATATACATCCCCACCTTGACCAAAACTCAATACCTTCTCAGTTTGCACCGCTTGGCGAATCGTATCGGTAAAATCATCTGCCGCAGGAACAATTGAGGTGCCTGCTTTATCAATATGACGATAAATTTCCGATTTTGCCCGACAGATACCATCGCGTCCGCCAAACTCACCTAAATGTGCAGTACCAATATTGATAATCCCAGCCACATGCGGTTGTACCAGATTTGAGGTGTAATCAATTTCACCCTGATGGCTGGCACCCAATTCCATCACTGCATACTGATGTTCAGCACGTAGCTCAAGCATCATCATCGGTACGCCCAAATCGTTATTCAGGTTGCCACGGGTAATGAGGGTTGGTGCCAGACGTGACAAGATACTGCCGAGCATTTCCTTGGTGGTGGTTTTACCACTACTGCCGGTTAGGGCAATCACTTTCAATTGTGAATTTTGCGCACGGCGATAAGCCCCGAGCTGTCCCAATGCCAGACGGGTATCGGCAACCACAAGCTGACAGATATCAGCATCCACCGGATGGCTAACAATTGCGATTTCACAGCCCTTAGCCGCCACTTGGGCAACAAAATCATGCGCATCAAAACGTTCACCTTGCAGGGCAAGAAAAGCATCGCCTTTTTCCGCAAAGCGTGAATCGGTCAAAATCCGTTTGATTGCGCCTTGAGGCACTTTCTCATTCAACCAGTAACCCTGGGTGGCTTCAGCAAGCTGTACGGCTGTCCACGGTTCTAAAGGTACTGTACTGGTAGTTGATGTATGCATGATGGTTTCCTATTGCACAGGATAAGCTGAATCTGGTGAGTGATGCTGTGCATCAATGGCCGCCTGCACTTCAACCACATCATCGAACCAATGACGTACGCCATCAATTTCCTGATAGTTTTCATGCCCCTTACCGGCAATGACCACAATATCACCTGCCTGAGCCTGTTTCACTGCAAATTTGATCGCTTCACGGCGGTCATGAATTTCATGCACGCGATGTGCTGAAAAATCAATTCCGGCTTTCATGTCGGCAAAAATCTGTTCTGGGTCTTCGGTGCGCGGATTATCTGAAGTGATCAGCACGACATTGGCATTGTCCAGGGCAGCTTGTGTCATTAGCGGACGCTTGCCACGGTCACGGTCGCCACCACAGCCAAAGACTGCCCATAAATTTTTCGCTACATGGCGTTTTAAGGTGGTCAGTACCTGAATCAGGGCATCTGGCGTATGGGCATAATCCACTACAAACAGGCGCTCGCCATCACGAATGACCTGCATACGACCCGGCGCACCTTTCAGTTGTGCTGCAACTGCAATCAAATCAGTCAGCTTAAAGCCAGCCTGCTGTGCAGCAATCAGACTTGCTACAAGATTTTCTACGTTAAAATGACCCAGCAATGGGCTATTGACTTCAAATTCACCATCCGCAGTGATCAGTTTAAAGTAGGCACCGTTTAAACTATATTGAATATTTTCAACCTGATAGTCAGCTGTCTGAGTGGTTGAGTAAGTAAGGATTTTCGGTTGGGTCGGATTTGATTGGGCAGCGTCAATCATGATCTGTGCATGTTCATCATCAATGTTGATAATAGCTACTTTCAAAGTCAAAAATTTGAATAATCGCGACTTGGCTTCAGCATAAGCTTCAAGCGTTCCGTGATAATCCAGATGATCGCGACTCAAGTTACTATATGCCGCAATTTCGATATCACAGCCATTTAAACGCCCCTGTTCCAGACCATGCGAGCTGGCTTCAATCGCTGCAAATTCAGCACCGACCTGCGCATATTCATGTAAGGCATTTTGCAGCTGCAAAGCATCCAGCGTAGTATGCGTAGAGGCTTCCAGATTCGGTAAAATACCGTTACCGGTGGTTCCCATCACGGCGCATTTCTTGCCTTGCAACATCAGCAGTTCAGCAATTAAACGCGAGATGGTGGTTTTACCGTTGGTTCCTGTCACTGCAATAATGCGCGCGGCATTTACAGCTTGCGTCACTTGTAAATATTGCTTTTGCCACTGTCCCATCAAATGACGGACATTCGCTACCACTATACTATTTTCCAGACCTAACTCTGTTTCGCTGACCACAGCCAGAGCCCCCCTTGCCAAAGCCGATTGGGCAAACTGCAAGGTTTTTTCAGGCTGAGAAAAACTAGTCAGGGCAATAAAAATTTGCCCTGCGTCAACTTTACGACTATCTAAACTAAAGCCAGTGAATGGCTTGCTCATCCATCCAGCGGTTTTCTCAGTATGGTAGATATCTTGAAATGTAATCGACATTTATCACCTGTTACTGGATTTTGGGAGTATCTAAAGGTTTATCTAAAGGCACGTTCATCAAACGTAAGGATTCCTGCATCACACGTGCAAATACCGGTGCTGCCACCAAACCGCCGTAATATTGTCCTTTCGGGTTTTCCACCACAATGACCATCGCCAAACGCGGATCACTGACCGGCGCCATACCGGCAAACAGCGCACGGTACTCACTATCTGAATACCCCTTACGGTCCGCACGCAATTTATGCGCAGTACCGGTCTTACCCGCTACACGATAACCTGGAATATTCGCCTGTTGTGCTGTACCACCCGGCAAGGTCACAGCTTCCATCATCAACAGCACCTGATCGGCAATTTTTGCATCAATAATCTGTTCGCCTTTCGGTGGCTGTTCTAATTTATATAAGCTTAAAGGGACTTTAACCCCTTTATTGGCAATCATGGCATAAGCATCGGCAATTTGCAGCACGGTCGCATTCAGACCATACCCGTAGGCCATGGTACCCACTTCAGAAACATTCCATTTGCTTGGCGGCAAAATCAGACCTGCACTTTCACCCGGGAATTTCACCGCAGAACGCTGTCCCAAACCTACTCGTTTATAGAAAGTCGGTAAGGTTGCATAAGGCAGTGACAAGGCAATTTTTGCCACACCCACGTTGGAAGATTTCTGGATAATACCGCCCAGAGTCAGTGCACCATAGTTATGCGTATCACGGATGGTATGGTTACCAATACGCATACTGCCCGGCGAAGTATTGACGACAGAGTTCGCGGTATATTTGCCACTTTCCAGCGCCATCGCTACGGTCAGCGGTTTCATGGTAGAACCCGGCTCAAACGAGTCCACGGCACCGCGGTTACGCATGGCATCTTTATTGGCCAGACTTTTTTTGTCGTTGGGGTTATACGAAGGCCAGCTGGTCATGGCCAGAATTTCACCGGTTTTGACATCTACCGCAATCGCGGTTGCAGAGCGGGCATTATTGGCCACACCGGCAGCAGTTAACTCACGGTACATAATATATTGCAGCCGTGAATCAATACTTAGGGTGATGTTTTCCCCAGCTTCGACTTCCTTGATAATTTCAGGATCTTTAAAACGGTTGCCTTTTTTATCACGCACAATCTGCTGTTCGCCATCATGACCAGACAAAACCTTATTTAGCTGCATCTCTAGGCCTTCAATCCCCATGCCTTCACTATTGGTTAAACCAATAATCTGGGCATTGGGCTGCGGCTGCGGATAGTAACGTTTATAGTTTTTCTCGGTATAAACCCCCTGGAACTCACGTTTCGCGATCAGTTCCGCCTGCTGCGGTGGAATTTCTTTTTGCAGCACCAGATAACGTGAACGAGGTTTGTCATTCATTTTCTTTTTCAACTCGGCACGGTCGATGCCCACTGCATCGGCAAGCTCATCCAGATTGAGGTTTTTATCGGGTAACTGGCGTTTCAGTTTGCGATTATTGGGATCTTTGGCCAGTTCAGCAGTAATCTCGTCAAACTGTTTTTTGGTTTCAAAATAATCACGCGGGTCAATCACCACCTTCATCACTGGCGTACTGATAGCCAGAGGTACACCATGACGGTCATAGATGACGCCACGCATCGCCTTGATTTTTTCAGTTCTTAAAATATTGGCATTGGCCTTGTTTTGCAAAAAGTCCTTATTGATCACCTGCACATAAAATGCACGACTCACCAGAGCTAAAAAGCACAGTAACACCACGCTCCACATCAAATAAAAACGCCACATGTCTACACTGAGGGCATTTTTCTCACTAATCGGCTGCTGCTTTTTGCGTGTTGCCTGTGTTGTTCTTTTGTCCACCATAATTACAGCTAGCCCTATTTTTTATCTTCTGAAGTCATTGGTAAAGCAATTACAACCGTCTGTGCTGCAGGAGGCGAATACATGCGCAATTGCGTTACCGCACGCGTGCCAATCTGTGCTGTCGCACCAAAGGTTTGTTGCTCAATCAGCAAACGCCCCCACTCTGCATTCAGATCATCCCTTTCCCGCATAAAAGAACTGAGTTCGCGGTAGTCATGACGATATTCAAACACTTGAAATACCACCATGATTGCACTGACAAAGACCAACAGCAGCAAAACGATATAACTGATGAATTTTTTCATCGGTTTTTTGTCAGTTTTCTTTTCAACAACTTCAGTTTTCATTATTCGCCTTTTGAAGCTAAGCGCTCTGCAACTCTAAGCCATGCACTACGAGAACGAGGGTTGGCCTTCACCTCTTCTTCACTGGCACGGACTCGGGAAATTTTCTTTAAACGACGGGTATCTTCCCGCTTTTGTGGTAATCCCCAACTGGTATCTTCCGCTAAAGTCGATTCTTTTTGAATAAATTGTTTAATTAAACGGTCTTCCAGGGAATGGAAACTGATCACAGCCAAACGTCCCTCGGGTTTTAAAACTTCCACAGCCTGTGGCAAGAATGCTTCAATATCATCTAATTCTTTATTAATGGCAATACGGATAGCCTGAAAAGTTCGGGTTGCCGCATGTTTATTTTTTTCCCATTTCGGATGAGCAACCTTTACGATCTCTGCCAGTTGAGCCGTGGTTTCAATATAGCCGGCAGCTTTAATAGCTTTGGCAATACGGCGACTATAACGTTCTTCACCATACTGGAAAATGATATTCGCCAGGGCTTCTTCTTCAATATCCACCAGCCACTCGGCCGCCGTTGGACCTTGCGAATTATCCATACGCATATCGAGTGGACCATCTTTCATAAAACTAAAGCCACGTTCCGCCTGATCCAATTGTGGCGATGACACGCCTAAATCCGCCATCACCCCATCCACCTGGTCGATACCCAATGCTTCCAGCTCCTGCTTTAAATCGGCAAAGCTGGCATGAATAATCTTGAAACGTGAATCTTCCTGTTCCAAGAGTGCCGCTGTTTGCAAAGCTTGCGGATCTTTATCAAAAGCATAAACACGTGCATTTTCATCTAACTTAGACAGCAATAAACGGGTATGACCGCCGCGACCGAAAGTCCCATCGACATAAATTCCTGTATTGCGATCCGCCAACAAGGCATCAACAGTTTCGTGAAGTAATACAGAAATATGCGACATAAGGGTTCAATCAATACTAGGAAAAATGTAACTGCACATTATTACCTTGTTTTAACAAAGCTCCAAACGACTTTTTGTAGGGAAATATTACTTTTCATAGAGAAAACCGTTTTTGGGGATATTGAAGCAAATTTTGCTGTGAGTGCATATTATTTTAAAAACCCGATTCTTCTCTTTATTGTTTGTTAAAATCTGCCAAATTTTGCTGAACCAATAAAAATAGAGAACTATTACTCATCTTTTTTTTAAATTTATGCTTCATTCAAAATAAAAAAGCCAATCACAAAGGATTGGCTTTTTAGATCACGCAGAATTAACGTTTGCTATTATAAATCTGGTCAAAAATCGCACCATTTACAAAATGGGTCTGTTGTGCTCTAGCCCAACCACCAAATACCTCATCAATGGTAAAGGTTTTTAGTTTAGGGAATTGAGCAGAGTATTTTGCTAACACTTCCGGGTTACGCGGACGGTAGTAGTATTTTGCTGCCATTTCCTGACCCAATGGTGAGTACAAGTAATTAATATAACCTTTGGCTAACCACTTGTTACCGTTTTTCTCGACGGTTTTATCCACGATAGCAACTGATGGTTCAGTTAAAATAGACATGGATGGATAGACAATTTCAAACTTGTTTTTGCCCAAAGTTTTTTGCGTCACCAGAGCTTCATTTTCCCAGGTCAATAACACATCACCAATACCACGTTCCGCGAAAGTAGTCATTGAAGCACGTGCAGCCGAGTCCATCACTTTAACGTTGTGGTACATTTTACCGACAAAGTCTTTGGCTTTGGCCTCATTACTCCCCGGTTGTTTCAGCGCATACCCCCAAGCCGACAAGTATACCCAGCGTGGTAAACCACCTGTTTTCGGGTTCGGAGTAATAATCTGTACGCCTGGTTTGGTTAAGTCAGACCAGTCTTTAATATGCTTTGGATTACCTTTACGCACCATAAACACGATGGTGGAAGTATAAGGCGCAGAGTTATGCGGGAACTCTTTTTGCCAACCCGGTTGAATCTGGCCGGACTTGACGATTTCTTCAATATCATTGGCCAGAGCCAGAGTCACCACATCGCCTTTTAGGCCATCCACTACGGAACGTGCCTGTTTACCTGAACCACCATGCGACTGTTTAAAATTGACAGTACGGCCGGTACGTTCTTTCCAGTAAGTACCAAAAGACTTGTTGAATTCTTCATAAAATTCACGCGTTGCATCATAAGATACATTTAAAAATTCACGTTCTGCCGCCTGAGCAGAAGTTGCAGTAAAAGCCATGCCGGTAGCAAGCAATGCTGCACTGAATAAGGCTTTAAATTGAGTTTTCATGACATACAGATCAATTATCTTCATTAATGCTAACTATATGAAATAAAGTCATAATCCGCAATTCATCAAACTTAGGCGTAACCGATTAAGATAAAAGGTTTTTCTACTTAATCTACTGTTTTAGATAGAAAAATGACGATAACATTATACTTATTTAAGATATATAGATTTTTATGGATTGGATATGAAAAAAACGGATAATAATTTATCCGTTTTGACTTTTTTATCGAAAATCTGGCTTAATTCTTTTCACTATAAATTTGATCAAAAATAGCACCATTCACAAAATGGGTTTTCTGTGCCTTGGCCCATCCACCAAACACATCACCAATGGTAAATAGTTTGATTTTGGGAAATTGTGCGGCATATTTCGCTGCCGCTTGGGAATTGCGCGGACGAAAGAAATGCTGTGCGGCCAGTTCCTGACCTTTTGGCGAATATAAATAGTTGAGATAACCTTTAGCCAAATTACGGTTGCCATCCTTATCGACATTTTTATCGACTATCGCCACCGATGGCTCAGCCAGAATTGAAATGGACGGATAAACAATCTGATACTTGTCTTTACCTAAGCCTTGAGTCGCCAGCAGGGCCTCATTTTCCCAAGACAATAGCACATCACCAATACCACGTTCTGCAAAAGTGGTTAAAGAGCCACGTGCGCCAGAATCCAGCACTTTGACATTGCCATACAGTTTTTTCACCAGTTCCCGTGCTTTAACATTATTTCCACCCGGCTGTTTTAACGCATAACCCCAGGCAGACAGGTAAATCCAGCGTGGTGCACCGCCGGTTTTTGGATTTGGCGTAATAATTTCTACACCCGGCTTGGTTAAATCGTTCCAGTCTTTAATATTTTTGGGATTACCCTTGCGAACCAGAAAAACCATAGTCGAGGTATACGGTGCAGAATTGTTCGGAAACTGCTTTTGCCAGTTTTTATGGATCAGGCCTGCCTTTACAATTTCATCAATATCGTTGGCTAAAGCCAGAGTCACGACATCAGCCTGCAAACCATCAATCACGGAACGTGCCTGTTTACCTGAACCGCCATGAGATTGCTTGAAATTAATGTCCTGTCCGGTACGTTGTTTCCAATACGCACCAAAAGCCTGATTATATTCCTGTTGACATCCTCCCGCCACCTACGCTTTCGC
>WARP01005658.1_pt1 | contig 15020 bp, 9 predicted proteins | sample 4769151 | NCBI WGS metagenome assembly WARP01 (sample SAMN08893023, study PRJNA449175) | gut metagenome | isolation source: rumen sample fed with dry roughage | host: cow | place: India: Nagpur | collected 2016 | reverse complement strand
ACGGTGTTCTTTAGTGAATATGTTGGTGTCATCGATAGTGGTGAATCAAAAATTGTACTTGACGCTAAAGACATCAAATCCGATGGTTCAGGGGCAAGATATTTTGGAAAAGGTGTTTTACAAAGTGTAACCAAAGAACGCATTGAAGTTCAAGAAAAACAAATTGTCTTAATGGGGGATTCACTCTTTGAAGAAGGGTTAATTAATGAAACTGATACCGTCGTAATTCAACAAAAATTAGGTGGAAAATTCGAAGGTGTCAGACACGCTTTAGGCGGTTGGGAACATTTGGTCAAACAAGGCATACCTGAAACAACATTTACAGCAGGTGCGAGTTATCAGTACCGAGCACCAAGAACTGCCATTGGTATTAAGAGCGACGGAACCATCTTTTTTGTCACGGTGGATGGCAGACAAAAACCGCAAGGCATGGAAGGTGTAACTGCCTATGAAATGGCAGAAATCATGGCTTATTTTGAAGCAGAAGAAGCATTCAACCTTGATGGTGGTGGCTCAACAACCATGGCCGTACTCGGTGATGCTGAAGGTGTATATGACATTATGAATAGTCCTTCGGATGGGAACTTACGTTCAAATGCAAATGGTTTTTTCTTTGTTAAAGGCAGTTTTGATGAAGTCAAACAACCTGTGCCTTTTCCTGATAATCGAACACAATTAGAACTACCAACTAATTTATTTATCAATGAAGAGGGAATCTTAAGTGTTGATCAAGTTGAAAACGCCACAAGTTATGAACTCCTTTTGGATGGAAAAAGTCAACTAAAAACAACGTCAACAACGATTGATTTAAATCAGTTTGAAGTAGGCTCACATCAAATTCAATTACGAGCACTTGGTAATCATGAATTGTTTAGACAATCAAGTTATACCACATCAAGAGATTACGTTGTATATAGTAATGACGTGATGAAAATGATTGAGTTTTTAAGAGAATACACAAGAAAAGAAAACGAACGAATGGGTTCAAATTAATTGAATGAAGCCACAAAAATGTGGCTTTGTTCGACTGTTTAGGGGGAAATGAAATTGAAGATTATTACGTGTATTAAACAAGTACCAGCCTCAAGTAACGTTCAAGTTGATCCAATTACTGGGGTATTATTAAGAGATGGGAATAACGTGAAAATGAATCCGTACGATTTGTATGGATTAGAAACGGCATTTCAAATGAAAGAAAGAACTGGTGCAATCGTTAGTGCAATTACGATGGGACCACCAAGTGCAACAAGTGTCTTAAAAGAAGCACTCTATATGGGTGCGGATGAAGCAGCGCTCATCACAGATAGAAAGTTTGCTGGTGCAGATGTGTTAGCTACCTCCTATACAATTAGTCAAATGATCAGACACATGGGCGAGTTTGATGTGGTCATCTGCGGGAAACAAACAACCGATGGTGATACTGCTCAAGTGGGACCAGAAATGGCAGAGTTTCTAGGTATTCCACACATTCCTTATGTCAAAGAAATCATTGAGGTAACTAAAGATTACTTGATTGTCAAATCGACATACGAACAATACGAAGAAATCGTTCAAGTTAAGACGCCGTGTTTATTAACCATTGAAAAAGGTTATAACACACCAAGATTACCTTCCTATCTAAGAAAACAACAATATAGAGATTATAAAATTGAAATGGTGACTCTTAAACAATTCGAAGATCAAGACGAGTCTCATTACGGGCTAAACGGTTCACCAACTCAAGTCGATGAAATATTCTCACCTTCTAAGAACCATGAGGTCAAACACCTTGTGGGTAGTAGTGAAGAACTAGCAGCAAAAATGATTGAAATATTAAAAGAAAGTCGATTTGTGTAGGTGATATCATGGGTTATATTAAAGTAAATAATGAGAAAGTAACTAAAGAAGTAGCAAGTGAGTTGATGGACATTTGTCCGTTTAATGCATTCGAATACACAGATGCGTATTTATCAATCAATGCGTCTTGTCGGGTATGTAAACTCTGTGTCAAAAAGGGACCAAAAGGGGTTTGTGAGTTTATCGATGATTCAAGACCTAAAATTGATAAAACAATTTATCGTGGGATTGCAGTTTATATTGAGCAACGAAACAACAAAGCACATGAGGTTGGGTTTGAACTCTTAGGTAAAGCACAAGAGATTTCTAAAAAAACAAATGAACCTGTTTACGCGATTGTTATTGCAAAAGACGCAAGTAAAATAGTCGAACAATGTTTGTCATATGGTGTTGATGAAGTCTTTGTATATCAAGACGATGCTTATGAGGACTTTAATGTAGAAACGTATACGAATGCCGTAGAACATTTTTATAAGAAATACCAAAATAACGTTATTTTGATGGGTTCAACCCCACAAGGTAGAAGCTTTGCTCCTCGAATTGCAGCAAGACTACGAACAGGACTTACCGCAGATTGTACGATGCTAGATATCACAGAAGAAGGCGACTTACTCCAAATTAGACCAGCGTTTGGCGGTAATATTATGGCAAAAATTAATACGCCAAATAACCGCCCCCAACTAGCGACCATCAGATATAAGATGTTTAATAAACCAGATAAAGTCGTACCTTTTGGAAAGGTAACCTATGAAGAGACCGGCAATTTAAGCAAAGAGTCAACGATCAAAATGATAGAAAAAATAGAAAAACCAAAAGTGAATGACATCTCTGAGGCGGAAGTAATCATAGCGGTTGGAAGAGCATTTAAGAAACAAAAAGATTTGGAATTGATTGAACCATTAAGACAAAAATTGAATGCACAAATTGCTTGTACGAGACCACTTGTTGAAAATGGATGGTTTGATAACCGACTTCAAATCGGGTTAAGTGGCCGAACCGTAAAACCAAAGCTTTTGATTAATCTCGGTATCAGTGGTTCAGTTCACTTTATTGAAGGCATGAAAGAATCAGAACTAATCATCTCAGTCAATCAAGATCCGAATACAAAATTATTTGATGTCTCTCATTATTCGATTATTGGAGATATTTATGAAGTTATACCAAAACTAAATGACTTATTAAAAGAGATAGGAGTCGTCTAAATGTACAAAAAAGTAGAAGTTACGGATGTTGAATCGTTAATCAATATTGTTGGAAAACAACAAGTATTTTTCAGCGATGAAATCGAACAAGAGTACGCACATGATGAATTAAAAACAGTCAAACACATGCCTGAAGTACATGTGATTGCTCAAAATAAAATTCAAATTAGCCAAATCATGACTTACGCGTATTCAAATCATATTCCTGTCACGGTTCGTGGAAGCGGCACGGGACTTGTTGGTGCGTGTGTGCCTATTTATGGTGGTATTTTACTAGATTTATCACGAATGAATCGCATATTAGAACTGGATAAAACAAATATGACACTCACTGTAGAACCAGGGGTATTGTTATTAGATATCTATGAAAAAGTAGAAAAAGAAGGTCTGTTTTACGCACCAGATCCGGGTGAGAAAACGGCGACCATTGGTGGTAATATTTCCACAAACGCTGGTGGTATGAGAGCGGTCAAATATGGTGTGACCAGAGACTGGGTTCGTGGATTAGAAGTGGTATTACCAAACGGTAAAATTGAGAAATTCGGTGGAAAAGTTGTGAAAAACTCTACTGGGTTTAGCTTAAAAGATTTAATCATTGGTTCTGAGGGGACTCTTGGGATCATCGTAGAGGCAACGCTTCGTTTGATTTCATTACCAAAACACCAAGCATCTTTATTAGTACCATTTAAAAATAGAGAAGACGCGATTAAAGCCGCACCTGAACTGATAAAAAATCACGTGACACCAACGGCGGTTGAGTTTATGGAAAAGCAATCATTACAATACTCAGAAACCTTCCTTGGAAAGAAAATCCCTCATAATAATTTTGAAGCCTACTTACTCTTGTCATACGATGGTAACACCGATCAAGCGTTAAATGATGACATTGAAATCGCAAGCAAAATGGCACTTGAATTAGGAGCGATTGATGTTTTCTTAGTCGACACCGAAGAACGTAAAAAAGGTATTTGGACGGTTCGAGGTGGCTTTTTAGAAGCCATCAAGGCCTCATCAAGCGAAATTGATGAGATTGATGTCGTGCTACCTCGCTCTAACATTAGCAATTACTTGGCCTATGTGAGAGAAATTTCTGACCATCTAGGCGTACGTATTCCGTATTTTGGACACGTTGGTGATGGTAACTTACACATCTACTTCTGTAAAGATGAGTTATCAGATAAAACATGGAAAGAGAAAATTGAAGAAGGCTTTGATTTACTCTATAAACGCGCCTTCGAATATGGTGGACTTGTCTCAGGGGAACATGGGATTGGTTTTGCAAAAAAGAAATACATGAAACACCTACTTGGTGAAGAACAAATGCGACTCATGAAAGGTATTAAAGACACATTCGATCCGAAACGTATCTTAAATCCTGGGAAAGTGATTGAATAAAAATTTCTAAAAAAGATGAGTAAATCATCTTTTTTAATTATATTGAGTTAAGAATCTTGTCTAATGTATAGACAGTTGTCGAAAACGCTATCAATTTTGACAATTTATGTTATAATATCATTTAGAAGAGATTGAACATGAGGTGAATCTAATGAGTGTAATGTTAAATATGTTGAAATACAAGGAAGATCTTAGTATGGCTGAAAAGGTGGTTCTTGACTATTTAATTGAGCATAAAGAGGATTTAAAAGATTTTGGAATTGAAAAGATTGCAGAAGCAGCCTATACCTCACCGGCATCGGTTGTTCGCATGTGCAAGAAACTAGGGTATAAAGGATTTAAAGACTTCAAAATTGACTTCATTTTAGCAAATGCGAAAGTAGAAATTCCTGAAGGTAGTGAGTACTCCGATGTTATATTAACAAAAAAATTTAATACAGGTAAAACCGCGATTGAAAATAACATTCGTGTATTAGAAGATACACTAAAACTTTACAATGAAGAAGTTGTTGAAGAAGCTGCACAAGTTATCATGAATTCAAGAAAAATATTGATTTTTGGTAAAGGCTCTTCATACATTGTCTGTAAGGACTTAGAGATGAAATTAAGACGAATCAATAAATTCGCGATCGCTCAAGGTGAATCACATGAACAGTTGATTGATGCGTCATTCATTAACCAAAGAGACGTCATTATTTTTATTTCAAACTCAGGTAAAACAAAAGAAATAATATCTGCAGCACTGTTAGCCAAAGAGAATAAAGCGAAGATCATAGCGATTACAAAGTTAGGTACATCAATCCTAGCGGATTTAGCGGATATTTGCATCTACACTTCGTCACTCGAAAGTGAATTTCGTAGTGCAGCAATGACTTCAAGAATCTCTCAATTAGCGGTTGTTGATGCGTTATTCTCGCATTGTGCGTACGTTGATATTGATCGTTCGGTTAAAACATTAGAAATGACCTATCAAACATTTAAAAGATTTAAAAGATAAGTAGGATGCATAGGAAACTGTGCTCCTTTTTTTTCGCTCTAATATCCTTTTTTTCCGATAGTGAAAAAAACAACCTAAAACGGATGTAAGCGTTTCATTTACGTAGTAAAGCGACTATAATGAACGTGAAAGAAGTGATTTTATGAAGAAGAAAGCCATTGGAATTATGAGTGGGACCTCCTTGGATGCTGTTGATATTGTTTTATGCGAGATTGAGGGAAGTTATCTAGAGACAAAAATTAAAGAACTTGCGTTTAAATCTTACTCTTTTAATGAGAAATTAAAACATAAAACACTTCAAGCCATTTCATTGGAAAATGCCTCTGCAAAAGATTTATGTAGTCTAAATTTCGAGCTTGGTTATTTATTCGCTGATTGCGTTAATCAATTCTTAAATGAACACTCACTGACCTCAGATGAAATTGATTTTATTGCTTCGCATGGGCAAACCATATATCACATACCACAAGATGAAAAAAATCATATTAGAAGCACCCTTCAATTAGGTGATGGGTCAATCATCTCATCAAAAACGGGTATTACTACCGTCTCTAATTTTAGAACCGCTGACATGGCACTTGGTGGTCAAGGCGCACCACTGGTACCATATGCAGAATTTCTTATGTATAGTGATAAGAACAAAAATCGTGCCATGCATAATTTGGGTGGCATTTCGAATTTGACTATTTTGAATAGAGACTGTAGTGAAGCATCAGTTTTAGCCTTTGATACAGGGCCTGCAAACATGATGATTGATTATTCGATGCAACAGCTCTATCATTTACCATACGACCAAAATGGCGCTACTGCGAGAAAAGGTCAGCTAATTAGATCGATGTATGATCAAATCATGTCCAAAAGTTATTTTAATGAATGCCCACCTAAGTCAACAGGTAGAGAACTATTTGGAAATCTTTATACTAAGTCATTGATTGATCAATATATGAATCATAAAAAAGAAGACATCATACACACATTAACCAAGGTGACGGCTAATTCGATTATCGAGGCTTATGAGCGTTTTGTACTTAAAAAAACACCACTAGATGAAATAATTTTTGCTGGTGGTGGGGCATATAATACGTATTTAATGGCGTTAATTCAAACTGGTTTACCAAACATTAAAATTATGAGACTAGAAGACTTAGGGTTTAATAGTCAGTCGAAAGAAGCGACCGCGTTTGTGGTCTTAGGTAATGAAACACTAAACGGTCATTACAACCATTTGCTTAAAGCTACAGGTGCTAAAACATATGGCATTTTAGGGCAAATCAGTCCTGTATACAAGAAGGTGAAATCATGAGATATAAGAAACTATTGATCGTTGGAAGAAGTATGTTTTTAGAGACAATCATTGATCTGGTGATAGATAACAATCAAACCAACATTGGTGAAATCGTTTTGTATCAAACGGGGCTTGATGCTGCAACAAAAAAAGAAGTTCAACAAGAATTGATGAATAAAGTTCATGATAAAGCATACGCACTTAATTTCATGATTACAGACGACAAAAAGAAAGCGTTTGGTGGGTCTGATTATGTGGTGATATCGTTTTGTGAAAAAAATCACCCGAAAGACATCAATCAATACGAACCACTGATCGATTCTAAGGTATCGTCAAGAGAAGCTTACATTGTTAGTAATCATTTTAAAGCAATGAATCTAATTCCGAAAATCATTGACGTTTTACATGATGTTGATACCTATGCAGAAGACGCATGGGTCATTAATTTAAGTACACCAAATGGTGTCATCAATGAATCGATATATCGCTATTGTGAACACGAAAAATACATTGGGATTGGGCAATCACCATTAAAAATGAAAGAACAATTTTTTAAACAAATGGCAGTTCAACCAAAGCAGTTAATTCCTGTGGTTGCTGGGTTAGATGGCTTATCTTATGTGTTAAACTTGTATAATTCAAAAAATGACATATTACCTAAATTGATTGATGAACTACATGAGACAAAACAACTCAATGATTGGCGCTTTGAATTTGTTAAACAGCTTGGAGTCTATCCAAGCATACACCATCAATTTTTTGAACAATTTATGTCAAACACGGAAGTAATCGATACAGATACGTTGGCACAAGATCAACATTACATGGCAAAAAGCGTGACTGATTTTATTTCAAGTGTGGAGCAAGATAAAAGAGATTATCAAGTGGTAATCACATCTAATAAAGGTCACATCACGGATCTTCCAAGAAATGCATCAATTGAAATTACCGCGAGAATTACAAAAGATGGACCAAAACCTGTACATGTTGGTAGTCTTCCTATTCAAATAAGAGGTCTTGTACAAAGCGTCAAGGCGTATGAAGAGTTATTAAGCGATGCAGTTTTTGAAAAAAACATAGACAAAGCACGGTTGGCATTACAAATCCACCCAGCCATTAAAAACATGAAAAATGCAAAAATGGTTTTTGATGAGATTGTTTCAAACAATCAATACTACTTTCAAGGATTTTTACCTAAGGAGAAAAACAACAATGAAACTGTTTTACTATAAAGATAAAGAAAAACCAATTTGTTATTATAATACAAACAAGCAGATTGAAATACCAAACACGTTTAACTTAAAACCATTTCGAGGTATGTGGGTTTCGAATGTCGCAAACATCGATTTACCGATATTAGAAGATGAACAAAGCTACAAAGAAAAGATTAATCGTATGCTAGAGGTAGCAAAGACCTTTAATATTAATGCGATTTTATTTCAAGTTAGAACCACAAATGATGCTTTTTATGAATCGAAACTCAATCCTTACAGCCGTTATCTTACAGGGCAAGAAGGTAAAAAACCACTGTTCGATGTCTTAAAATACGTGATTGATGAAGCCAAGAAATACAACATTGAAATTCATGCGTGGGCAAACCCTTACCGTGTCTCTTTAAATGGCATAATCAAACAAGAAGATTACATAAAGACGTGTGATCCTCTAAATTTTGCAATCAAACACAATGAGTTTGTGATACTAAATAAAGAAGGTCAAATGATTTTAAATCCTGCGAAAGAAGAAGTTAGACAACATATTATCGATTCAATGAAAGAGATTGTCAGAAACTATGAAGTCGCTGGAATACACTTTGATGATTACTTTTATCCATATCAAGGGCTTGATGAGTCATGCAATGACCTTAAAGACTATGAGCAAAGAGAAGATAAAAAGATGAGTTTAGGTGATTTTCGAAGACACCAAGTGGACTTGGTAATTAAAGGTGTTCATGACGCACTAAAAAAAGAAAATCCTAAAATTAGATTTGGCGTTTCACCATTTGGGATTTGGAGAAACAACACAAATGACGCTCTTGGATCGAATAATGGACCAGGGGCTACAGAATCCTATGAAAACCAATACGCCAATTCCTATAAATGGGTTAAAGAAGGGTACTGTGATTACATTGTTCCACAACTTTATTGGGAGTTTGGGCACAAAATTGCGCCATTTGCTGATTTATGCGATTGGTGGCAAAATTTATGTAAAGATTCGAACGTTGACTTATATATTGGTCACGGGGCTTACCGTCTAGGTCAAGAAGGCGAGTATGAAAATCCATTAGAAATTACAAATCAGGTAACGTATGCAAATCAATACGATACCGTTAAGGGAAATGTTTTTTTCACTTATAAGACGTTTATCGATGAAGATAAAAACCGTTTGGGTATGTGTGAACTTAAAAAACTGTTTGGGGGAAAATAAATGAAACGAATAATCACTTTACTGAGTTTGATATTAGGGGTATGGGCAGCAAGCTCACTACGCCCTACTTTAGAAGAAAGACCAATAGAATTTCAATCAGAGGCGTTTACAATTAACGATTACGTTGAAAAGGATCGAGAATTTAGAGCAGTTTGGGTTGCAACAGTATTTAATTTAAACATGCCACTTCATGTCAACCAAACGCAGTATAAAGACGCGTTTATAGCGGTTGTTAATCAAATTAAAAAATATAACATGAACGCGATGATCTTCCAGGTGAGACCGATGAATGACGCATTTTATGCCTCAGATTACGCACCTTATTCAAAATACTTTACAGGTAGTGAAGGCGCAGACCCAGGATGGGATGCACTTTCTTGGATGATTGATTATGCACACCAACAAGGCATTGAGTTTCACGCTTGGTTAAATCCTTACCGCGTGGCTAACTCAAGCATGCCTAAAGAAACCTATTTGAATACACTACACCAAGATAATTTTGCCAAACAAAACCCAGATTACGTGGTTGCTGGTAAGCCAAATGATTCAGGTGTTTACCCATATATCCTAGATCCAGGTCGTCCTGAGGTTAAAACATACATTAGAGATGTTGTTAAAGAACTTATGGATAATTATGACGTAGATGGGATTCATTTTGATGATTATTTCTACCCTTATTCCGGGATTTATGATGCTGAGGATCAAGTAACATACGATTTATATAATGAGAATAATCTAAGTAGAGCTGACTGGCGTAGAGAAAACGTTAATGACGTCGTTCGAGGTGTCATGCAAGATGTTACAGCTTATAATGAGGCAAATAACCAAATGGTTCGATTTGGTATCTCACCGTTCGGTATTTGGAAAAATAAATCATCCGATCCCGCAGGCTCGGAGACCAATGGCATGCAAAGCTATAGTGCTCAGTACGCCGACTCAAAAAAATGGGTTGAAGAAGGATGGCTACATTACATCAATCCACAAGTCTATTGGAATATATCACATTCGCTTGCACCATACGACAAAGTTGTCTCTTGGTGGGCAGATGTCACAAGAGGCACTGGTGTTGATTTGATCATCGGTCATGGCATCCATAATGGCAGTTCTTGGAACGCATATGAGATTCAAAACCAGCTCATTTATAATCAGCAGTTTCCTGAAATTAAAGGTTCAGCATTCTATTCCTTTAGTTACTTAAATTCGACAAATGTAAATAACGTAAAAGCAAACCTTTGGAAAAATATGCCACTTTCACAGTGGGATTATAGCAACATTGAATCACCTGTTGTGACACTCACAGGGGAAAAAGAAGGAAACACTTATAAAACAGATGTGACCTTAACTGCCACAAGTAGCCACGACATATATTACCGTTTAGGTGATAACGACTGGGTGCTTTATGAAGAGCCACTGGTTTTTCAAACCCAAGGGACGCATACCATCTATCTCAAAGCGGTCACACTAAATGGCGATGAGTCATTGGTTGAAGGCTACAACGTAGTCATTAACAAAGTAAACAATGACGTGCCTGAAATCACCATTGTTGGGACACCAAGCGGGTCAAATTACCTTGTTGGTGCACAAGCTGTTATCACAGCAAACAACATGGAAAATCTTTGGGTTGCGATTAACCATGGTAGTGTCGGGGTATATCAAAAATACACTGGTCCAATTGTTTTAGATGATTTAGGCGCGAGTGGTCGCTATTTCATACGCACAAAAACAATCACGAGTGAAGGGGTAGAATCCATAGAAAAAACCTTGCTCGTCACGGTCGTTCCAGATTGCTATCCAAAACCTACTATTCAATTAAATGGTGTTGGTCAAAATGGTTTTTACCAATCACTTGAAGTGACAATTGACAAAGAAACCGAAGTCCAATATAAGATTAATGATGGAAACTATCAAACATACACAGAGATGCTCACGTTTGATGAGTCTGGTGAATACACCATCTATTACCGAAATAATGATGGATGTAAATTAGAATACAACGAAACATTCACAATAGACAAAGAAGCACCAATTGGCCCCAATGTTGAATTAGATGGGACACTTGAGGGTGATTTCTACGTCACTGAAACATACGTCAGTTTTACTCACGATGATCAAGACGTGTTAATCTATTATCGCTATTATGACGCATTTAACGTCATTCCAACAGCATGGACACTTTATCAGGAACCTGTTAAATTTGGTAAAAACACGATGTTTACAGTAGAATATTATGCCGTTGATCAGGCGTTAAATCAGAGCCAAAGAGAACAAGTTAGATTTAAAATGAACTTAAAACCAGTTGAAGACAACTTGTTCGTCACACGTAATGGTAGTGTAGTCAATTACAGAGGCACAGACACACCTATATTACTGCCAACGACTTACACTGAAAAAGAACAAGAAGTTAGAGCGGTTTGGGTCTCAACGGTTTCTAATATCGATTTAGATAGACTATCAACTATTGATGGGTATAAAGCACAATTAATCACGATGCTTGATGTGGTAAAACAAAATAATTTTAACACCATCTTTTTCCAAACCAGACCAATGAATGACAGTTTTTATCCGTCCGAGCATGCCCCTTTCTCAAGGTACATCACGGGGGTTGAAGGCAAAGACCCAGGGTTTGATATTTTAGAATTTGTAATCAAAGAAGCCCATCAAAGAGGTATTGAAGTACATGCGTGGTTAAATCCATACCGTGTTTCTACAGGGACTCAAGATAAGTTAAGCCAATTGAGTTTGCTTTCAGATGATAATTTCGCAAAGAAAAATCCAGACTTAGTGATTGCTGATAAACAAGGTAAGTTGATTCTAAATCCGGGAGAACCACAAGTTCGTGCATACATCGGTAATGTCGTTAGTGAATTGATTACAAATTACGACGTTGATGGTGTCCATTTTGATGATTATTTCTACAGTTATGGTGGTATGTATGACAGCGAAGATCAATTAACTTACAATAAATACAATCAAGAAGGTCTAGCACGTGATGATTGGCGTAGAGATAACGTTAACCGATTAGTAGAGAGTATCAATGAGATTGTAAAAACACACAACCAGCAAAAAACAGATTACGTCAAATTCGGTATATCACCATTTGGTATTTGGAAAAATGGTGGTGTTGATGGATCAAATACCAATGGCATGTCAAGCTACAGTGCTCAATACGCAGATACTAAGAAGTGGGTTGATGAGGGTTGGCTTGATTACATCATGCCACAACTCTACTGGGAGTTTAATCATAGCGTTGCACCATTTGCCGATTTGGTTGACTGGTGGGTTAACGTAACTAGAGCGGCGGGTGTTGATCTCATTATAGGTCATGGTTTTTATCGTTTTGCTGATAACACATGGCACGATGAGAATGAATTAATCGAGCAATTGCGATACACGAGTCAATTTGATGTCATTAAGGGGAGTTCGTTCTTCACTTATAACACTTTAGTTAGTTCAGACTTGGAAGTTACACAGACTCTAAATCGCTTAAATAATCTCTATTGGACTGCACAACCAGGTTTTCCATGGGCATCTAATGTCACCCCTGGTGGCACTGATCCGGTTTGTGGTGATGACGAAATTCTAGTTGATGGTAGTTGTGTATTAAAACCAATTGAATGTGACAATGGAGAAATTATTGATGGTGTCTGTGTGCCAGATAAAACAGAAGAACCAAATATTAGTGAACAACAACGCGTTGCATTAATCGTTGCTTCAAGTGCAGTTGGTGTGGCTGTTGTTTCATTAACAATGTTCTTTGTGCTTAAGAAAAGAAAATAATATGGAAAAACAAATCAAAGAAATTCTTTTAAGAGGCGTATTGAATAAAGCCTTTCCAGGTGGACAATACGGTATTCTTGAAAATGGTGTGATTACCACAGGCCATTTTGGTTATAAAGAGATCTTAGATGAGCAAATAGAAACAACAGGTAGTGAAGTATATGACATTGCTTCACTATCTAAGGTTGTTTCAACGACCATTCTTATCTTTAAATTAATTGAAACAGGCAATCTTAAACTCGATACTCAAATTCATGACTATTTACCAGTCACATTTAAAGGTATTACCGTCTATGATTTATTGACCCATACGAGTGGGCTTGATGCAGACATAAAAAAAGCCAATCTCCTAGAGTCTAGAGAAGAACTATTGGAAAAGCTATTTCAAAGTCAGCCTGATCAGTCAAAAAAAGGGACAATCGTTTATTCGGATATAGGCTTTATGTTACTTGGGTTATTAATCGAAAAAATAAGTGGAAAAACATTAGATGTGTACGCAAAAGAAGTTATTTTTGATCCACTTAATATGAGAAACACATCATATCATCCAAACATCCATGATGCTGCACCAACCGAGTACCGAACCTCACCTGTTTTTACTGGGCTACTTAGAGGCAAGGTGCACGATGAAAAATCCTTCGCATTAAACGGGGTTTCAGGTCACGCTGGTGTCTTTTCAACGGCCTATGATTTATCTTTATTTATGAAAGCGCTTGTGGAAGATCAGTTTGTATTAAACAAAGAAACGGTCGAGCTAATGTCTCTTTCACAAATTGAAGGATTAAATCAATTTGGTGTGTTAAAACACCGTGCTTTAGGGTATGAAAAACCAACCAAAGAAAGTGTGTTTAAAGCTTATCGAATGGCGATGATTACCCATACGGGTTTCACGGGATGTCATTTAATCATTAATAAAGAAAAGAAGTTCGGATTTGTCTTATTAACGAATGCGGTTCATCCAAAAAGAGAAAATAATCAAATTTTTTCTTACCGTGATGAAATATCAAACGTTATCTTAGAGAAATGGGAGGAAACAAAATGAAAAAAGGCATGGTTTTACTTTTTGTCGCGATTGTCAGTTTATCTTTGGCAAGTTGTAAGAAGAAAACAACACCAATTGAGCTTACAACCACCACAGAGGATTTAGTTATGGTCGTTGGAGACGTTAAAAACATCAGCGTAGAAACCAACGATAAGAAGGGCGTGACTTATACAGTCTCGAACCCGAGTTTGCTTGAAGTAGATGAAAACGGAAAAGTAACCGCGATTGCGCATGGGACGACTGAAATTATCATCACATCAAACACAGATCAAAAAGAGAGTCTTACCATTAAAGTAACGATTCATAAAGATGTTGTTATTTCTTTAGAACATGACACCATCATGGTAATGGTTGGTAGCACTAAAGAATCACAAGTGACATCAACAGACCCACTCGTCTATAAATCATCAAACGATGACGTATTTAGCGTAGATGAACAGGGGCTTATCACAGGAGTCTCTAGTGGGACTGCTCAGTTAGAAATCACTACCACACTAAATCCAAATGTAAAAAAAGAAATGACAATCGTTGTTGAGGATGTCCCGAACTCACTTGAGCATAACGTTTTCTTAGTTGATCAAAATGTGACTGAACAAACCGTAGTACATAATGAAATGACTTATCTAAAAGGCTACAGTTTATTTAGTAGTATAGAAGAAGCCCTTTTAAGTGCTAAAGAGCATACTGTAATCACGGTTTTAGAAGGCAATTATAGCGACGATTTAGTAATTGAAGAGTCAATTACGCTTGTATCAGAAAATGCGACAATCAGTGGAAAACTAACCGTTAAAGCTGATGACGTTGTTGTTAGAGGCTTTTCGTTTGAAGGTTCTGGTAGCATCTTAAATGAAGGACACATCAAAGGATTGGTTATTGAAGACAATACCTTTAAGGATACAATGTATACCTCGATTTCATTAAACCATGTGTCTTTTGTTACTATCACAAACAATGTTATTTATGGTAGTCAAACGGCAATTTCAATTGAAAATTTCATTGATGGCGACTTTGTAATTAGTAAAAACAGAATCACTGATGTTGATAACGCGGTTGTGATTAAGG
>WARP01002036.1_pt1 | contig 15026 bp, 14 predicted proteins | sample 4769151 | NCBI WGS metagenome assembly WARP01 (sample SAMN08893023, study PRJNA449175) | gut metagenome | isolation source: rumen sample fed with dry roughage | host: cow | place: India: Nagpur | collected 2016 | reverse complement strand
CACGGAATGAACATCCGTGAAAAGAGCAACTCGCCGGAATCTCTTGTTCAGGTCCGCGTGGCGATGGCAACATGTGGTATTGCTGCCGGGGCCAGGACGGTCATGAACACTCTCATTGAGAAGATAGAGAAGGAGAAGATACCTGCCGTGGTAACCCAGGGTGGGTGTATGGGCTATTGCTACGCCGAGCCTACAATCGAGGTCAAGATACCCGGCAAAGATCCGGTTGTCTTCGGAAATGTAGACTCCAGAGTGGCAATTGACATTGTAGAGAAGTATATCGTAAACGGAGAACTGATCGATGGTGTCATTCCAACCAACTATCAGACAATTAATGAGAAAAAGTAGAGTTTATGGCACAGTACAAAATGCACTTGCTGGTTTGCGGAGGTACCGGATGCCGGGCCTCGCAGAGCGACGAGGTTATTAAGAACCTCAACACAGAATTGAAAAATCTGGGTCTGGAAAACGATGCACAGGTGGTTACTACCGGTTGTTTTGGTTTTTGCGAAAAAGGCCCGATTGTAAAGATTGTTCCTGACAACACATTTTACACACAGGTAAAACCCGAGGATTGTGAAGAGATTGTAAGGGAACACATTTTGAAAGGAAGGAAGGTTACCCGCCTGCTTTACGAAGATCCCGAAACCCAAAAACACATAGAAGACTCCAAACATATGGGCTTCTATCAGAAACAGCTCAGGATAGCTTTAAGGAACTGTGGTTTCATCGATCCCGAAAACATTGACGAGTACATTGCCCGTGACGGTTATGCTGCCATTGCAAAGATCCTTGAAAGCATGACCCCGGAGCAGGCGATAGATGAACTCAAAAAGTCAGGATTGCGCGGTCGTGGCGGCGGAGGATTCCCCACCGGTCTCAAATGGGAGATTGCTTCCAAAAACAAAGCCGACCAAAAATACGTGGTTTGTAATGCCGATGAGGGAGACCCCGGGGCATTCATGGACCGTTCCATTCTTGAGGGTGACCCTCACTCGGTAATCGAAGCTATGGCAATTTGCGGTTATTGCATTGGTGCAACCAAAGGGTTGGTCTATATCAGGGCCGAATACCCGCTTGCTATCCAACGGTTGAAGACTGCAATCCGACAATCCCGTGAGTATGGTTTGCTGGGAAGTGATATTATGGGGACCGGGTTTGAATTCGATATAGAACTTAAGTATGGTGCCGGAGCATTCGTATGTGGAGAGGAGACTGCGCTTATCCACTCTATGGAAGGATTAAGGGGTGAGCCTACAGTGAAACCTCCGTTCCCTGCCGAAAAGGGTTACAAGGGAAAACCTACCAATGTTAACAATGTCGAGACTTTTGCCAACATCCCTGTGATTTACCTTAAAGGAGCAGACTGGTATTCACGTATCGGTTCCGAAAAATCAAAAGGGACAAAGGTGTTTGCGCTTGCAGGAAAGATCAACAACGTAGGCCTGATCGAGGTCCCTATGGGTATAACACTCAGGGAGGTAATCTTCGAAATAGGCGGCGGTATTAAAAATGGCAAGAAGTTCAAGGCAGTCCAGACCGGAGGCCCTTCGGGTGGTTGTCTTACCGAGAAGCACCTGGATACACCTATCGATTTTGACAATCTGTTGGCTGCAGGCTCCATGATGGGGTCGGGAGGTATGATTGTAATGGACGAGGACGACTGTATGGTTTCAGTTGCTAAGTTCTATCTGGAATTTACTGTGGAAGAGTCATGCGGGAAATGCGCTCCTTGCCGGGTAGGAAACAAGAGGCTTCATGAAATACTTGAGAAAATTTGTGCAGGTAAAGGTACCGAGGATGACCTCGAATACCTGGAAAACCTTAGCCGTGTGATCAAGGACACTTCGTTGTGCGGTTTGGGCCAGACATCTCCAAACCCTGTTCTCTCTACCCTTGAGCACTTCCGGGATGAGTATCTGGCACACGTGAGGGAGAGGATTTGCGTTGCCGGAAGTTGTAAAGCCCTCAAGCTATACACTATAATCACCGACAAATGTACCGGCTGTACTGCCTGTACAAGGGCTTGCCCTGTAGGTGCAATCACCGGTGAAAAACGCCAACCCCACGTGATTGATGTAGACAAGTGTATCCGTTGCGGTGCTTGTTACGACAAGTGTAAATTCACAGCTATTCATGTTCAATAATCCACTTCCATGGAAAAGATAAAATTAACTATAGATAAAATCGAGGTAGAGGTAGATAAAGGTACTACCATCTACAAGGCAGCGAAACAAATTGGGATTGATATCCCGGTTCTGTGCTATCTAAACCTGGAGCACCTAAATATTGAGAACCGTCCCGGTGGTTGCCGTGTGTGTGTTGTTGAGGTAGAGGGAAGAAGAAACCTTGCTCCGTCGTGTTCCACAGAGTGTACTCCGGGGATGGTTGTGAAAACCCATACCCTGAGGGTGCTGAATGCCAGGAAAACAGTTCTGGAACTAATCCTTTCGGATCATCCTGCAGCTTGTCTCACCTGTTCCTCTTCGGGGCAATGTGACTTGCAGGAATTATCCCAAAAAATGGGAATCAGGGAGATACATGCTGTCGAAAATGCAGAGGTGTCTACTTACCGTAAGGATGCATCCCCGGCCCTTAACAGGGACATGGACAAATGTATCATGTGCCGCCGTTGCGAAACCATATGTAACGATGTACAGACTGTTGGTGCTTTGAGTGCTGTAAACAGAGGCTTTATGTCGGTTGTTGCTCCTGCTTTTGAGCAAGACCTGGAAGATTCCCCTTGTACCTTCTGCGGGCAGTGTGTGGCAGTTTGCCCCACTGGTGCCCTTACCCCGTTTGATGATACAAACAAGGTAATCCGTGCTCTTGCCGATCCCAAGAAAACCGTGATTGTACAAACTGCTCCTGCAGTAAGGGCTGCCTTGGGAGAGGAGTTCGGACTGCCTGCAGGAACCCTTGTTACCGGTAAAATGGTGGCAGCATTGAGAACCCTTGGTTTTGACAAGGTTTTTGATACCGATTTTGCAGCCGACCTTACAATCATGGAAGAGGGAACGGAATTGCTTAACCGTTTGACCAAGCACCTTGCAGGTGATAAGGATGTGAAACTTCCTATATTGACATCATGTTGCCCTGCCTGGGTCAATTTCTTTGAGCATAACTACCAGGACATGCTGGATGTACCATCCACAGCTCGCTCTCCACAACAAATGTTTGGGGCCATAGCCAAAACTTACTTCGCCGACATGATGAATGTAAAGAGGGAAGATTTGGTTGTGGTTTCGGTTATGCCTTGTCTTGCCAAGAAATATGAGTGTGAACGTGACGAGTTCAAGGTAGATGGTAATCCCGATGTGGACTATTCTATCTCTACCAGGGAGTTGGCTCGTCTGATCAAAGCTGCCAACATCAATTTCAATACCCTGCCCGAGGAGGATTACGACAATCCTATGGGAGAGTCAACCGGTGCCGGGGTTATCTTTGGTGCTACAGGTGGTGTGATCGAGGCTGCTGTCCGCACTGCATACGAACTCCATACCGGCAAGAAACTTCAAAAAATTGATTTTGATGAGCTTCGAGGACTGGAGGGTATCCGAATGGCTACAATCGATTTTGACGGTATTCCCATCAACATCGGAATTGCTCATCAACTGGGTAATGCACGTAAGCTTTTGGATGGGATCCGTTCCGGAATGTACAACTTCCACGCCATCGAAATCATGGCTTGCCCGGGTGGTTGTATCGGCGGTGCCGGTCAGCCTTTGCACCATGGTGACTCAAATATAATCCGCGCAAGGTTCGAGGCAATATACCGTGAAGATGCCAGCAAACCGATTCGTAAATCCCATGAGAACCCTTACATAATCAAACTGTATGAAGAGTTCCTTGGACATCCGATGAGCGAAAAGGCACACCACTTGCTCCATACACACTATTTTGAGAAAGATAAAATTTAGAGGCTATGAATAGTACATTCAAAATACAAGAAAGTCATATTAAGACTATTAAAGACATTTGTAACTCTTTCAACAACGATCCGGGAGAGCTTATAAATGTGTTGCACAGATCACAAAGCGAGTTTGGCTACCTGCCTGAGGATGTCCAGCGTGAGATTGCAAAACAACTTAAGATCTCTATAGCCAAAGTGTATGGTGTGGTCTCTTTCTACTCCTTCTTTACAATGACACCCAAAGGCCGTCATGCGATTTCGGTTTGCATGGGTACTGCCTGCTATGTTCGTGGAGCCGAGAAGGTGGTTGATGAGTTCAAGTCCCTGCTTAACATCAAAGTTGGAGGAGTAACCGAAGATGGTAAGTTTTCCCTCGATTGCCTTCGTTGCGTGGGAGCCTGCGGGCTTGCACCCGTAGTGCTGATCGGAGAGAAGGTTTACGGTCGCGTGGAACCCCACCAGGTTAAGGATATTCTGGCGGAGTACAACGACTAGTTAACCAGTATAATTAAAAAAGGCTGCCTGTTTAAAGGCAGCTTTTTTTTTGTTACTCCTGTGACAAAAAGAGCGGGTAGCTATTTGCCAAGTTTGGACTCAACCTCTTCTTTGGATAGCTTCTTTGTGCAAAAGAACCAATCGTGACATGTGACTCCATCTTCCTGGCCGCTCATCCTGCTCTGTGCCACACCGCAAGAACCGGCTGTAGGTACTATGACGTCGTCTCCGGGGCGCCAGTCGGCCGGGAGGGCCACCTTAAAGTTGTCTGCAGTCTGGAGGGCAATAAGGGTTCTTTTGAGTTCGTCAAAATTACGCCCGATTTCCAGTGGATAGTATATAATAGCCCTTACTGTACCTTTTGGGTCAATGAAGAATACTGCCCTTACCGCCTTTGTGGAACTTTGCCCTGGTTGGATCATCCCATATTTGTTGGCAACATTCATTGTGATGTCTTCTATGAGGGGAAATTTTACCTCAATATCTTTCATCCCTTTGTACTGGATTTTTTCCTTGATTGTACGGAGCCAGGCAATATGACTGTAAAGACCGTCAACCGACAGCCCCACAAGTTGGCAATTGAGTTTTTCAAAATCTTGCGCCATTGAGGCAAATGTCATGAATTCCGATGTGCAAACAGGAGTAAAGTCTGCAGGGTGGCTAAACAGTATTACCCACTTTCCTTTGTAATCCCCGGGGAAATTGATGTCGCCCTGTGTTGTTACTGCTTTGAACTCGGGAGCCGGATCGCCTATACGAGGCATTGAGTAGTTTTTCTCTTCCATTTTTTTCTGTTTTTATTTTATTGTAGGAACAAAGATAAGTTCTTGGAAGTGATAAGTCAAATAGATTAATGTTAATACAAAATAGATACTAGTTATCAAAAAAGGAGTTCCGGGAAAGTTTCTTGCTGTTTATTGCTGAATATCAGGCCAGCATGTTTTGTAGCGCCCTCTTGTCAATAACAGTTATCTTATTTCTTTGCGTTTCAATTGCACCCTCTTGCTGTATTTCGGAAAGAGTCCTGGCAAGGGCGGGGCGGGTTACTCCAAAGTACTTGGCCAGTTCGGTCTGGTTCTTATCCATGAAAAATGTATTGATGGAGGGGCTTATTGAATGGCAAACAGAGAGTTGTTCTAAAATATAATGTGCTAGTTTCCCCTTGATTGTCTTGATTGTCAATACTTGGAGTTTATGTGACAAAAATTGGGTTTTGTTTGAGTTGTATGTGATATACCTTTGAAGGAAGGCAGCATCTTTTTGAAATAGCTGTATTACCTCCTCTTTGGGTATCATCAGCAATAAAGAGTCCTCCAGGGTAATGACATCCACCGGAAAAGTGTTGTTTTCGGCAAATAAAAATGCAGAGGCAAGTGGCCGTGGTGCTTTGATAACTTCAATTGTCAATTGCCCGCCGGTTTCGGTTATCATCTCGGTTTTGACAGACCCTTTCAATAAAATGTAGAGGTATTTACATTTATCACCCTGTCTTGCAATAACTTCACCTTTGTTGTATGACTGGGTGCGGTATTGCATGCTTTCGAAGAGTTCCTTACGGTTTTCGGGAGATATTGCACTACAAACGGGGCATTGGGAGAGGTCAGGGATAATTTCCAGCATTTTATTTACGAAATTAGAATTTTTATGTAAGTGTAACAAATGTTACACATTGTTGGTTCGTTTAAAGGTAGTTTTGCATTGTTAAATCGAATATTAACCATTAAATAAATTTAAGTTTTATGAGTAACATGTTTTGTTTCCAATGCCAGGAAGCCGCCAAAAACACAGGTTGTACAGTGAGCGGAGTTTGCGGAAAGACTCCTGATGTGGCAAACCTCCAGGATCTATTGCTTTTCCTCTGCAAAGGCATCTCCCACTATTCTGTCCGTTTAAGGAAAATGGGTGAGGAGAGTGCAGAGGTCAACAAGTTTGTGACCGACTCCCTGTTCATGACAATCACCAATGCCAATTTTGATCGTGACCGATTTATTACCCGTATAAACCAGGCAATTGATTTGAGGGATAGCCTCAGGGCACTGTTTGTTTCAAAAGGTGGAAATATTGATGATATCGCTTTCGAAGGCGCTTTCTGGAGTTCCAGGGATGTTGCAGTAATGGAGAAGAAGGCCACAGAGGTTGGTGTCCTTGCCACCGAGAATGAAGATGTACGTTCTTTGAGGGAACTTACAGTATATGGTTTGAAAGGTATGGCTGCATATGCAGAGCATGCATTCAACCTGGGTCATGAAGAGAACGATATCTATGCTTTCATGCAACAAGCTCTTGTGGATGTGACAAACGACAATTTGTCGGCCGAAGAACTTACAGCGCTGGTATTGAAGACCGGTGAGTTTGGAGTTAAGGTTATGGCCCTTTTGGACAAAGCAAATACCTCTGCCTATGGCAATCCCGAAATCACAAAGGTGAATATTGGTGTCAGGAACAATCCCGCAATCCTTATCTCTGGCCACGACCTCAAGGATATGGAGGAGTTGCTCAAACAGACCGAAGGTACTGGTGTGGATGTTTACACACACTCCGAGATGCTCCCTGCAAACTACTATCCTGCATTCAAGAAATACAGTCACTTTGTAGGAAACTATGGCAGCTCGTGGTGGAAACAAACCCAGGATTTTGAATCCTTCAACGGTCCGGTAATCTTTACCACAAACTGTATTGTTCCTCCCAGGGCCAACGCAACTTACAAAGACCGGATCTATACTACAGGTTCGTCGGGATTTCCCGGTTTCATACATATCGAAGAGAGGAAGGATGGAAAGGCAAAAGATTTCTCACCAGTGATAGAGCATGCAAAAAGATGTGCTGCTCCTACAGAGATTGAGACAGGAGAGATAATAGGAGGTTTTGCACACGCACAGGTATTTGCTTTGGCAGACAAGGTTGTGGAAGCAGTGAAAAGCGGAGCTATCAAGAAGTTTTTTGTGATGGCAGGATGCGATGGGAGGATGAAAGACCGCAGCTATTATACCGAGTTTGCAGAGGCTCTGCCTAAAGATACAGTTATCCTTACTGCTGGTTGCGCAAAGTATCGTTACAATAAGCTTCCTTTGGGAGATATCGGAGGTATTCCCAGAGTGCTGGATGCCGGTCAATGTAACGACTCCTACTCTCTGGCAGTGATTGCCCTCAAACTTAAAGAGGTGTTCAATGCTAATGATATCAATGAATTGCCAATAGCTTACAACATTGCATGGTACGAACAAAAAGCTGTTATAGTGCTGCTGGCCCTGCTCTCCCTGGGTGTGAAAAACATCCACCTTGGCCCCACACTACCTGCTTTCCTCTCACCAAATGTGGTAAATGTGTTGGTTTCCAACTTTGGAATAGCCGGTATCAAAAGCGTCGACGAAGACATGAAGTTGTTTTTGGGTTAATATTTGATTTGACGATTATTCCGGACAACTTTGAAAGGGCCTGCTTTTGCGGCCCTTTTTTGGTGATTTTAATAATTGAGGGTTTTTAACTACTTTTGCAGGCAATTTAAATTATATGAGTGATAACAGTCTTTTGTCTAAACTTTCCGGTATAAAGGAAAAGTTCGAGTCTCTATCCCAACAGATATCGGACCCGGCCGTTATGTCGGACATGAAAAAATATGTAGCCCTTAACAGAGAGTACAGGGAGCTGGAGCCGTTGGTAGAGGCGGGTGAAAAGTATCGTCAGCTGGTTGGAAACCTTGAATCTTCCAAGGAGTTGCTTATGAATGAAAAGGACGAGGAGATGAGGGAAATGGCCAAAGAGGAGATTGCCATGCTGGAAGATCAGATTCCTCCGATGGAAGAAGAAATAAAGCTATTACTGATTCCTGCCGACCCTCAGGATTCCAAAAATGCAATCCTGGAAATAAGGGCAGGTGCAGGAGGGGATGAGGCCTCGATTTTTGCAGGTGACCTTTTTCGGATGTATTCCAAGTTTGCCGAGAGAAAGGGTTGGAAATTGGAAGTCAACAGCCAGTCGGAGGGTACTTCGGGTGGATTCAAGGAGCTTATATGCAAGGTTTCCGGTAATGGCGTTTACGGAGTGCTCAAATATGAAAGTGGTGTGCACAGGGTTCAAAGGGTCCCACAGACCGAAACCCAGGGAAGGGTTCATACATCGGCTGCCTCAGTTGCTGTTTTGCCCGAAGCGGACGAGTTTGACATAGAGCTTAATATCAGTGATGTGAGAAAAGATACCTTCTGCTCTTCGGGGCCTGGGGGGCAATCAGTGAACACAACCTATTCTGCCATACGCTTGACCCATATGCCTACAGGAATAGTAGTACAGTGCCAGGACGAAAAGTCTCAGATCAAAAACTACGAGAAGGCCTTGGCAGAGCTTCGCACAAGGATCTACAATCTGGAATACGAAAAATACCTCAACGAAATTTCGGCCAAAAGAAAGACCATGGTCTCTACAGGTGACCGTTCTGCAAAGATCCGTACCTACAACTATCCACAATCAAGGGTGACTGACCACAGGATAAACTATACAATGTACAACCTGCCGGTATTCATGGATGGGGCAATACAGGATGTCCTTGACCAATTGCAGATTGCCGAAAACTCAGAAAGACTTAAGGAGAGTGGTCAATAATGGACTATAAAGAGTTATATTCCAATATAATCAGGAAAAAGAGTTTTCTTTGCATCGGGTTGGATACCAACCCGGCACTCATCCCTTCTTTCTTGAAACAAAGGGAGTATCCGTTGTTTGAATTCAATAAAGCCATCATTAACGCCACTCACAGTATGGCTGTTGCATACAAACCAAATGTTGCCTTTTATGAGGCCGAAGGTTCTGCCGGATGGAAGGAGCTGGAGATGACAATTGAATACCTTAGGGAAAAGGATCCTTCCCTCTTTATCATTGCTGATGCCAAAAGGGGTGACATTGGCAACACTGCAGAGAGGTATGCCCACGCTTTTTTCGAAAGGATGGATTGCGATGCAGTAACGGTTGCACCGTATATGGGACGTGATTCGGTGGACCCCTTTTTGAAATATAAAGGAAAATGGGCAGTGGTGCTCGCGTTAACTTCAAATCCCTCTGCAGATGATTTTGAGATGCAGGGTGTGGTTACAAATGTCCAGGGAGAGGAACGAATTGCAAGTCCGCTATTCAATATGGTGATAGAAAAGGCTATGACATGGGGGAGCATTGACAACACCATGTTCGTGGTAGGAGCAACCCGCCCCAGGAAACTTGCAGAGATAAGGAAAACATCTCCTGACCACTTCTTTTTGGTCCCGGGTGTAGGAGCACAGGGAGGCAGTCTGCACGAAGTTGCCAAGTACGGAATGAACGACAATTGCGGTTTATTGGTCAATATTTCCAGGGATATCCTTTTTGCCTGGAAAAAAGAGGGTAGTATTTACGATGAATCCCGGTTTGATGAAGCAGCAGCCATGGCCGCCAGTGATGTGGCCGGGCAGATGGCTGCATTATTGTAGGTAAACAGAAGAAATATCAGGAAGCAATTTCGCCTTCTTGGGGAAGCTTTGCAATGATAGTTTGCAGAGCTTTTACTTTTTGACCTTTTGTCACTTGCACCCTGGAATCAATCGGGAGGAAAAGATCTACCCGTGAACCGAATTTAATGAATCCCATCTGTTCACCAACGTTTACATCACTTCCCTCTTTTGCGTAGCAAACTATCCGTCTGGCAATGTATCCGGCAATCTGGCGGGTGAGGATACGGGTGCCGTTGGTTTCGGTCACGACAGTTGTCCTTTCGTTCTTCTCAGAAGATTTAGGATGCATTGCAACAAGGTACCTTCCTGGGTGATACTTGAAATACAGGACTTTTCCTTTAACAGGAAACCAGTTTACATGTACATTGAATACCGACATGAAGATGGAAACCTGCAGGCACTCTTCCTTAAGGTATTCGGATTCATATACTTTTTTAACAATCACTATTGTCCCGTCTGCAGGGGCAATAACAGCCGTTTGATCCAAAAGAGGTTCCCTGGATGGCTCTCGGAAGAACCTTACAATGAGTATAAAAAGGAGTAATCCTACGGAACCGGCAATAATACCGCATTTTGTTCCTTGGGCAAATATAAAGAAAGGGGCAACCATTGCTGCTATTATGAAAAAGCTGTTGGTTATGATCCGGTATCCTTCTTTGTGTATGCGCATATGTGTATGTGTGTTAAAAAAGTTCAAAAATCTTTATGTATGCTATTGCTACCGGGAATGCAACCAAGGCACCATCAAAACGGTCCAGTAATCCACCATGTCCGGGCATCAGGTTTCCGGAATCCTTAACACCGAAATTACGTTTAAAAAGTGATTCGACCAAATCACCAAAAACCGAAAACAGGAAAACAATAATTGAGATTGCAGCAATATGGAAAAACCCAAAATCAAGCAAGTCAAAATAGTATATTAAAAATGCTGTAACCAGGGAAGAGAACATTCCACCAAAAAAACCCTCCCAGGATTTTTTTGGAGAGACAGAGGGGAACAGCTTGTGTCCGTTTTTCTGACCAAAAGCCATTCCAAAGACGTATGCACCGACATCGCAGCTCCACAACAGGATAAAGAGAGATAGTAGTATGTAGGGGTTATGGTTATGTTGGCTGTCAAACAGTACCAGGTTTGTCAAAGCAAAAGGAAGGGCTGTGTATACCGGAGCCATAAGGAAAAAACCGCTTTTTTCGTATCCATCCCCCATTGTTTTTGCCGGTTTGTCCTTGCTGTACAAAAGAGAGATAGGGATAGCTGCCATCAACAATGCCAGTAACCAGAAGTATCTTGGAGCCATAAGCCCGGAGCCGTAGAAGTAGAACAAGGCATAAACAGCAGCTGAGACTGCCAATGTAATCCTGGTGGTTGCAGGGTAGTTGCCTTTGTTGGAAATGTGGAGGAATTCGCGGCTCATTACAAGTACGGAAAAAAGCATTACCATAGCAAAAATGACAGGACTCAGCATTAACGATCCTGTCATTATAATTACGAAGAGTGTGCCGCTCAGAGAGCGGACTACCGTGTTATTCATTTTGGCTGCTCTCAGTAGTTTGACTCTGTTCAATTTCGTGCTCAATCTCCTTTTCTATCTGCTCAGTAACAGTTGGAGGCTGGCTCCCAAGTCTTTTGCCAAAAATCTTTTCCAGGTCTTCTGCAAATATCACCTCTTTTTCCAAAAGCTGCTCGGCCAGACGGGTAAAGCCTTCCATGTTCTCCCTTAAAATCCGCTTTGCTGTTTCGTAGGATTGGTCCACAAACCTTTTGGCCTCTGCATCGATCAGCTCTGCAGTCTTTTCACTGTATGGTTTGCCGATATTGAACCCTGAGGATTCGGTCGAGTCGTAGAAGGAGATATTCCCGACAGCATCGCTCATCCCAAGGTATGAGACCATTGCGTATGCCTGTTTTGTGATTTTCTCCAGGTCACTGAGGGCTCCTGTTGAGATTTTGTTGTTTATGATCTCTTCGGCGGCCCTGCCTCCCAGGGTGGCTGCCATCTCATCCATCATCTGCTCGGTAGTGGTGATCTGTCTCTCCTCTGGGAGGTACCATGCGGCACCCAGGGCCCTTCCCCTTGGAATGATTGTAACTTTGAGCAGAGGGTTTGCGTGTGGCAGTATCCAACTGACAGTCGCATGCCCGGCTTCGTGGTATGCTATTGTCCTCTTTTCCTGGGGAGAGATGATCTTGCTTCTCTTTTCCAGTCCTCCGATTATCCTGTCCACCGCGTCAAGGAAATCCTGCCTGTCTATGAACTCTTTGTTGTTACGGGCAGCAATAAGGGCTGCTTCATTGCAGACGTTGGCAATATCGGCACCGGAGAATCCGGGTGTCTGTTTTGACAGGAACTCGATGTCAAAACCCTCGGCAAGTTTCAACGGCCTTAGGTGTACCTTGAAGATATCAATCCTCTCTTTTAGTTCGGGCAGGTCGACATGAATCTGGCGGTCAAAACGGCCCGCCCTCATCAACGCCTTGTCCAAGATGTCGGCACGGTTTGTGGCTGCAAGTATTATGACTCCGGAGTTGGAACCAAACCCGTCCATTTCGGTGAGTAATTGGTTGAGGGTGTTTTCCCTTTCGTCATTGGAGGAGAATCCGGCGTTTTTACTCCTGGCCCGGCCCACTGCGTCAATTTCGTCGATAAAGACGATACATGGAGCTTTCTCTTTTGCCTGTCTAAAGAGGTCCCTTACACGAGAGGCTCCGACACCTACGAACATCTCCACGAAATCCGATCCCGATATCGAGAAAAAAGGAACGTTGGCCTCGCCTGCAACAGCCTTGGCAAGCAGCGTCTTTCCAGTACCGGGAGGGCCTACAAGCAGGGCTCCCTTGGGAATCTTGCCGCCCAGGGCTGTATATTTCTTTGGATTCTTTAGAAAGTCAACTATCTCCATTACCTCCACCTTTGCCTCTTCCAGTCCGGCGACATCTTTAAAGGTTACCTTTGTATTGTTGTCTTTGTCAAAAAGTTTTGCCTGAGATTTACCCACCGAAAAGATTCCGCCTCCTCCCTGGCCGCCGCCTCCCATGTTTTTGTTCATCCTCCGGAACATGAAAATCCACAGAGCTGCAATAAGCAACAGGGGAAACAACCATTCGAGGGCTCTGCCAAGATAATTGGTACGCTCTTCGGTCTCAACCGAAAACCTGTTTTGAGCAGGGAGTTCGTTCCTGATGATTTCGAATTGCTCTTCGGGGTTGAAATTGGATGAGACTATAAAATAAAATTGGGGACCAAACTTGGGCTCCTTACCTCCGAATTTTTCGGAATATTTGTGAAGACTGTCTTTTCTGATGAAAACCTCAGTGCGGTTTTGGTTGGAAACGTAGACCATCTTTTCGATGTCACCGTTGGCAGCCATCTCTTCCTTTACGGTAATCCACTCTGTCTTTAACGGTTCACCTCCGTCGTAAGAACTCCACATATAGGCGATTGCTCCCAGCAATACTATGTAAATCCATATTATATTGAATTTGGGAGGCCAAGCCTTTGGGAACTGGTTTTTCGGGTTTTTATTGTTTTTTTGCTGTTCCATCTGTTAGTCCTGATAAGTTGTTTTTTCGGCATCTGCCCAAAGATCTTCGAGCCTGTAGAATTGCCTGTATTCGGTCTGGAAAATGTGTACCACTATGTAGCCGTAGTCCATTATGATCCAGAAGGCATTCTCCTTTCCCTGCATCCTGGTGACTTTTCGGCCGCATTTTTCCAGCATCATCTCTTCTACGTTGTCGGCAATGGCTGTTACCTGGGTTGTGGAATCAGCATTGCAAATCACAAAGTATTCGCAAATGGAGGCACCCGATTCCCTAAGGTCAAGGGAGCAAACAAAATTTGCTTTCTTGTCCAGCATTGCCTCGGCAATACATCTTATCTCTTTTAAATCGGCACTATTGTCGTTAGCCGTATTTTTTTTGTTGGTTTCCGTCTCTGCAGAGACTATTTTCTTCTTTATTGGCACAATAATTGTCTTTTTTGATCCTTAATTTTGACAAATTTACTGCAATTTTAAGACCAACAATAAAATAATTAATATGGCATTTAAGATTAATTGGTTAAACACCGTTGATTCTACTAATAGTGAGGCTATTAGGCAATTCAAGAGTTCTGACGATTTTACAGTCTTTGCTTCTAGTTACCAAACAAGTGGCAGAGGTCAAAAGGGTACCAGCTGGGAGAGCGAAGAGGGTAAGAACCTGACCTTTTCAATTGTGCTCAAACCCGAAAGCATCAAGGCCGAGAAACAGTTTGTAATAGCTCAGGTTGTGACTATTGGGATCAAACGTTACCTGCTTTCCAGGGGGCTGGAAGCCAAGATAAAATGGCCCAATGACATTTACATAAAAGACAAAAAGATATGTGGGATTCTGATTGAACATTTTTTGTCGGGCGACACTTTGTCAGGTTCCATTGTAGGGATTGGTCTTAATGTTAACCAGTCAAAGTTTGTTTCTGATGCCCCCAATCCTGTTTCCATGAGAAATTTGCTGGGCAGGGAGTTTGTACTGGAGGAGGAGCTGGAAGCATTGGTGGGTTGTATATATGATATTTATTATCCTTTGATGTCATTCCTTTCCAACTCCACATTCAACCGTTTGGACAACGAATACAGGGAGTCCTTGTACAGGCTGGATGAGTTCCACAAATATGAGGAGACCCCCGGCGGTAATGTGATTGAGGCCCGTATAACAGGAATTGACGAAAATGCCTGCCTTTTGCTGGAAAAAGAAGATGGTACCGTGAAAAGGTACCACTTCAAGGAAATCAAGTATTTGATCAGCTAGGTAATCACACCCTGCAAAACTCTTCTATTGTCTTTAAAGGGTCTGCAGTGGAAAATACAGCATTACCGGCAACCAGTATATCTGCTCCGCTTTCAACCAAAAGCGGGGCATTTTTTTGTGAGACCCCGCCGTCAACTTCAATCAGTGTATCCAAATTGCGGGAGTCAATCATCTTGCGTAACCGTGCAATTTTATTGTAAGTGTGTTCAATGAAGCTTTGTCCTCCAAACCCTGGGTTTACCGACATGAGCAGAACAAAATGGGCCTGGTCTAGGATATCTGTGATGTTTTCCACCGGAGTATGAGGGTTGAGGGCAATCCCTGCTTTCATGCCCAGTGATTTTATTCTTTGGAG
>WARP01001569.1_pt1 | contig 15046 bp, 10 predicted proteins | sample 4769151 | NCBI WGS metagenome assembly WARP01 (sample SAMN08893023, study PRJNA449175) | gut metagenome | isolation source: rumen sample fed with dry roughage | host: cow | place: India: Nagpur | collected 2016 | reverse complement strand
GAGATTTTATTTTAATCAAGTTCTATTGAATTCTTTCTTGATAAAAATGAATTTTTCTTTGATTTAAAAGTTGGGATGGTAGCTATGATAACAGTGTTATGGTAGCTACCACACGGGTGTTATGGTAGCTACCACACGACCATTATGGTAGCTACCATAATGTAGTTTTTCAAATTTGGTGATTTTTTAAGGAAATAAAGAACTCTTTTCCTTGCATTTGCGAAGATACGAATAATTTTTGAATTATGGGTAAAAAAAGGTGATTATTTTATTATTAAACTTGTCATACTTAGACTTCCTCCTTGCATTTTATCATTAAAGAATTCTATGTTTTCTTCTTTGTGTTTTGCACCTAAAACATAGATTAGGGGAAGGTAGTGGTCGGGTGATGGTATTGCTTTTAATGCATTAGGAACCGATTTTTCGTAATCTATAAGAGCTTGAAAATCTTCTTTAATTAGTTTTTGATTGATAAAATCTCTTGTTTCCACAGCCCAATCATATCCATAATCATCTTTATCGAAATTAGCATAATCGACAAGTCGAAGATTATGAACAATATTACCACTTCCAATTATTAAAACACCTTTTTCTCTAAGACTTTTTAGTTTTGAGGCTAAGTTAAAGTGGAAATTAGCTCCTTTTGTGAAGTCTATACTTAGCTGAATTACAGGAATATCTGCCAAAGGGTAGAGATGTTTTAGCACTGACCAAGCCCCATGGTCTAATCCCCATTCTAAATCCAACCCTATATCGATTGGCAATGCAATATCCTTAATTTCTTGAGCTAATACCTTGTCTCCAAGAGCAGGATATTCTATTTCGTAAAGCTGTGAAGGGAAACCATAGAAGTCATGAATAGTTCTTGGCTTTTCCATAAACAACACCTTGGTTTTATTGATATACCAATGAGCAGAAATGCATAAAATTGCCTTAGGTTTTGGAATCTCTTTAGAAATTTTGCGAAATCCTTCTACAAAATCGTTTTCCTCAATTGCATTCATTGGACTTCCATGTCCAAGAAAGAGAATTGGCATCCTATTATCTTCCATAACCTAAGGCAGTTATTAATTAATCGATATATTCAAATCCAGTGTAAGGAACAAGGGCTTTTGGAATCCTTATTCCATTTGGAGTTTGATTGTTTTCTAAAATACAGGCAAGAATTCTTGGTAGTGCAAGTGCAGAACCGTTTAATGTATGAGCCAATTCTGTCTTTCCATCTTGATTTTTAAACCTTAGTTTTAATCTATTAGATTGGAAAGTTTCAAAATTAGATACTGAGCTAACCTCTAACCAGCGTTTTTGTGCAGCTGAATAGGTCTCGAAGTCGAATGTTAGAGCAGAAGTAAAGCTCATATCTCCTCCACAAAGGCGAAGAATTCTAAAAGGTAATTCCAATTTGGTTAATAATCCAACTACATGAGATTTCATCTTTTCTAATTGCTCATAACTCTTTTCTGGATGTTCAATACAAACGATTTCAACCTTGTCGAATTGGTGAAGTCTATTTAATCCTCTAACATCTTTTCCATAAGATCCAGCTTCACGACGGAAACATTGAGAGTAACCGCATTTCTTAATAGGGAAATCTTTCTCTTGAAGGATAACATCGCGGAAGATATTAGTAATAGGGACCTCAGCAGTAGGAATCATATAGAAACCATCAATAGGAATAGTGTACATTTGACCTTCCTTGTCTGGAAGTTGACCAGTAGCTAAGGCAGAATCCTCATTTACCATAAGAGGAACTTGAACCTCGCTAAAACCGTTTTCATCAGCTTGGTCAAGGAAGAAATTAATCAAAGCTCTTTGTAGTTTAGCACCCTTACCCTTATAGACAGGGAAACCAGAACCAGTTATTTTATTACCAAGCTCAAAATTTACTATATCATATTTGCTACAAATATCCCAGTGAGCAAGAGCATTTTCTTCTAAACTTGGAATCTCGCCTTGAGAGTAAACAGTTTCGTTATCCTCTGCACTTTTACCTTTTGGAACAGAAGAATGTGGTAGATTAGGAATAGAAAGCAATAAATCTCTTAGCTCTTCTTCCATCTTGATAAGCTCAACTCCAAGTTCTTTTTCATTATTCTTTAGCTCTCCAACCTGAGCCTTTGTTTTCTCAGCTTCATCTTTTTTCCCGTCCTTAATTAAAGAACCAATCTCTTTAGATTTAAGGTTTAGCTCCGCCTTAATCTCTTCAACCTTTTTTTGAACTCCTCTTTTTTCTTCGTCCTTAGAGATAATCTCTTCTATTTTCTCCTTAGCGTTTTTAAGATTCTTTACTAATAATAATTCAATTACCCTGTCCTTATCCTGTCTTATTCTATTTATTTCTAACATCTTATATATTGTTTTTTTATTGTCTATCAAAAAATGGGTTTTTCCCGTTTGAAGTTAATGGTATCGCAAACCCAAAACCAATATCTTCTCCAAAGAAACCAAGCTCTTTGGCTGCCAAACCCGCTGAAAACATAACCCTATTGTCTATTCTGTTATCAGCAGCAATACTTACCGCACTTCCAATTGCTATTCCAAGGTCGTTGGCATTGAAAACGCAAGGAGTTGTTTTATGCTCTGATTTTTCCTCGCAAGTTGGATAGCCACATAATCCACAATTCAAACCCAATACCTCAAGCTTGGTTCCAATTAGCACAATAGCCTTTGCATTAAGTATGTTTTGGGAATCTCTTAAAAAGAAAGCCTGATTGTTTTCATTATAAATCTCTTCCATTTTCTTTGAAAGCAAGAGAATATCCTCTTTAATTATTAGATTAATTACAAGATTGTCTCTTCCCCTTGCTTTGGGGGCTGTCCTTGCTGCAACCATCATGGATTTTGCAATCTCAATTATCTTTTCTTCTCTAATATCTTCTTCTCTAATCATAACTAACTATTTTAAAAGGTGTTTAACCAGCTTTTCAACAGCAAGACCTCTATGGCTTATCATGTTTTTATCTTCAATACTCATTTCAGCAAAGCTTTCTCCGTGACCTTTTGGAATAAAGATTGGGTCATAACCAAATCCACCTCTACCATAACGTTCAGTGCTTATATCTCCTTCGCATACTCCTTCAAATAAATATTTTTTTCCATCTTCAATTAAGCAAATTACTGTTCTAAATCTTGCCTTGCGGTTAGTTTTTCCTTCCATTTCTTCCAATACCAAATCGATATTATCATCAAAGCTGCAATTTTTTCCAGCATAGCGTGCAGAAAAAGCACCTGGTCTTCCGCCCAAAGCTTCTATCTCAAGCCCAGTATCGTCTGCAAAACAGTTTTTATTATACTTATCCCAAATAAATCTAGCTTTTTGACAAGCATTATCCTTTAAATTATCAAAATCCTCAGGTATCTCTCCCTTATGTCCAATCTCTTTTAAAGTTAAAAGCTTAATCTTATCTTTAAGTGATACTTCTATCTCCTCTACCTTATGTTTATTATTAGTAGCTATTATGTATTCTTTCATTTTTTCTCTAATCTTTTATGCTTAGTTTCAAGGGACAAAATTACTAACTATTTTTTGTCTTTGGAATAAATCCATAATTCAATTTTACTGCTAAGCGAATTAAATTCTATCTCTTTTTGAAATCCTTCTTTTTGAAATAAACTCTTTTTGGAATAAATCTCATCTTTATCTGCTATGCTATTTCTCGATATAGCTTCCTCTCCTCCAAAAGAATCAGTATAAATTCTCTTATTCTTATTAATTAAATCCTCAAATCCTGCCTTATCCAAGTCCTTGGATTTTATTATCTCTAAATTGTTTTTAGCCTTATGACCATAAGTATAGAGTATAATATTCTCATAGTGGTTCTTATCTTTTAGAATAAAAACCGAATCATCCTTATTATTATAAATAAATTCAGCAATTTCCTTGTTAGGGTTAAGGTTCATATAGGCATAAGGGTAGAGTCCAAAACAAATATTCCAAAGGAAGATACCACCTCCTATTCCAAGAAGATATTTTGCTGAGCTGGTATAATAATAGGAAAGAAGAATAACTATAATAAAAGGAATAATTGCCATAAACTCTGCATTCCCATTCGAGAAACATGCAAAAGCAAAACTGATAAATAGTATTATCCATAAATATCTAACAAATCTTCTCTCATAAAATATTGTCAAATTACGCTTTATAAGTTTGGAAAAATGGATTAATCCAAATACTCCAAGACTTAGAGAGATAATTATTACGCTAATACTGAATATTGGGAATTGACTAATTATCTCTAAAATATATCCATGAACCTGAATAAAGGTTCTAATAAAACTAATTCCACTTAAGATTAATACATTTTTAAGTATAGGCATTTCTGCCAAACCAGAGCTATAGTCGCTAATTACATAATTAAATAATCCAAAAAGAGAAAATGAATTTGATTCGAAATAATAAACCAATGAATATACAATAGGTATAATTAAACTAATGGAAATAAAAATAATTATGTATGTCTTCTTTTTGTTAAATAGGATTAGAATAAGGGTTGGGATAAATACCCAAATAACTATCTGGTGAAACAAACATCCAATGGAAATAAATAAGGATGCAAGGATTATTGATTTAAAACTATTCTTTTTAAGGAAGAGTTGAATATAGTTAAAGCTTAGTAATGATAAAAAGATAGGGATTATATAACATTCATTATCCACAGCAAAACGAGTAAACCCAAAGCATGCTCCTACAAAGAATATTGATGCAGAGAGGAGATTTTCATTTCGATTAACCCTTTTAATTATTGTCCTTAGAATAAATAATGAGGATACCGAAAAAATAATATTAAAGAATTGAAGAATAAAGATAGGGTTATAATTCAAAAGCTTATCCTGGAATATCCAACGAAAAGGCAAAAGAATAATATAACCAAGAGCATTATAAAGTAGGTGATGGGCAGAGAAAAGTTTGTCGCCCCAAAGAGAATGATATGCATTTGAAAAAGAATCGGAGCTTTGATTATTTGATAAAAACAAGGTATAGATAATCCCTAATAGAATAATTATTAGTATCGAATAATTCTTCTTAATAACGCTTAGACTGATTTTCTTCACTTCTTTTTATTTGAAATATTGGGGCAAAGATAGATAAAAATATGTAATTTTGCTCTATGATTAAGCAAGAAGATGTTGAAAAGATATTAGATGCAACAGAAATAATTGATGTTGTTGGCGCCTTTGTCCCTTTAAAGAGAAGAGGAGTAAACTATTTGGGGCAATGTCCTTTTCATAACGAGAAGACTCCATCCTTTACAGTTAGCCCTACAAAGGGAATATTTAAGTGTTTTGGATGTGGAGAGGCTGGTAATGCTGTTCAATTTTTAATGAAGCATGAACATTATACATACGTTGAGGCGCTAAGATTTCTTGCTAATAAATATGGAATAGAAATTCATGAAACCCAGCTAACGGAAGAAGAGAAGAAAACCAAGGACAAGAAAGAATCCCTTTATAATATTACTGAATTTGCTCAGAAATACTTTTCCAATCTATTGTTTAACGATAGTGAAGGGATAAAAATTGGGTTAAGCTATTTTAAAGAAAGAGATTTAACTGAAGCTACAATTAAAAAATGGGGGCTTGGTTATTCAAAAGATTCTTATTCTGATTTTACCCAATATGCTAAGAAAAACGGTTATCCAGAAGAGGATTTAATCGACTCTGGGCTTACAATCTCAAAGGAAGAGAACCATGTGAAATATGATAGATTTCGAGCAAGGGTAATATTCCCTATCTATAATATTGGTGGGAGAGCTCTTGGATTTACTGCAAGAAGTCTTTCTAACGAAAAGACAAAAGCAAAATATGTAAACTCTCCAGAGACAGATATTTATTCTAAAAGCAAGGTGCTGTTTGGGCTTCATCTTGCTAAGAACGAAATAGCAAAGCAGGACCTATGTTATTTAGTAGAAGGGAATATGGATGCTATTATGCTTTCTCAAAATAATATTGAGAATGTTGTAGCAACCTCAGGAACTGCTTTAACCATAGACCAAATTAGATTAATTAGAAGATATACCAAGAATGTAACCATATTATATGATGGAGACTCTGCTGGTATTAAGGCTGCATTTAGAGCAATTGATTTGTTTTTAGAGAATGGATTAAATGTTAAGATTGTACTATTCCCTGATGGTCACGACCCCGACTCTTATTGTAGAATGCTACCACAGCATGAATTTAAAGCATATATTACCGAAAAGGCAGAGAATTTTATCCTTTTCAAAACCCATATCCTATTAGAAGAGGCAAAGGATGACCCTTTTAAAAGAGCAAATCTAATAAAAGATATAATTAATTCAATTAGTCTAATCCCCGATCATATAGAAAGGGCTGCATATATTCAACAATGCTCCTCTAAACTAAATATGAAGGAGGAGATCCTTAGCAATGAGCTTACCAAACGATTAAGAGATAATTTCTTTAAATTAAAGAAAAAAGAAGGTGAAAATACGGAGGAAGAGATTAGTCAAGAAATTATCCCAATTGAGGAGGAGAAAAGAGAGAAGCAAGTAATAGAGAAAGAGTTTAGTGACGAGGCTCAAGAGAGAGGGATAATTAATCTTCTTTTAAATTATGGGGATAGGAATACAACTCAAGAAATCGATGGAGAAAAGGAGTCTTATTTGGTTGCTGCATACGTTATTGGGGATATTGTAAACGATGAAATAGTTTTCGATAATAAGGACTATAATAAAATACTTGAAATTTATAAATCAAGTATACTTGACAAAGGCAAACTTCCTAATCTTAATCTAATTACAAATCATGAGGACGAGAATATTAGAAAGATATCCACTTCTTTATTGATTAATAATTATAAGATAAGCGATCTATGGCAAGAGAAATGGGGAATAAGTGTTCCAACTCCCGATAATCAAGAGCTGATTGATAGATATGTAAAGGAATGTTTATTAAGTTTAAAGATAAATAAATTAGAAAAGAAGATTCAGAAAATCAAAGATGAGATAAAAACTCAGGAAAATGAGGATGATATTCTAATCCTTATTTCTAAGCAAAACTCCCTTCTTAAGATTAAACAGATAATTGCCAAAGAGTTAAATAGAATCATTACATAAATCCTTTTAGAATAAACTTCTAAGCATAATTAAAGTCTTAGATTATAAGCAAAAAAAACTGTAATTTTGCTTGTTTTTTAATCATAGATTATGAAAAGTAAAGTTATTCTTATTGTTTTAGGAATTATCACTTTGTTCTCTTGTGGGAAAAAGGATTCAGCGAAATTAATTGATAATACTACTGGTAAGGAAGTAAATATCAAAGTAAATAGGTTTGAAGATATATTATTTGACCAAAATCAAAAAGACTTTAAAGCTCACCTTCAAAAGAACTTCTCACTCTATAAACCTCTTTTCAATACAACTTTGGAAGATGAGGAATACTTTCAAATGATAAATCAATTTGCCAGCGATACGGTAATGATTTCGATTTATAATAAGGTTAAGAAAAGATATCCTAATCTGGATTGGGTAGGAGATGATATAACCCAAGGCTTTGCAAGGCTAAAAACTTATTATCCTGAGCTTCCAATTCCAAACCTATATACATTAATAATAGGTCCAGACGATTTCTCTTACGCCTATAATTCAAGGATAATTGCTACAAGAGATTTTATTAGCATAGCAATAGATTTATATTCAATTAAGAGCTTTGGAGAAAAGCATTACTATTCCTATTTCCCTAAGTATATGCAGAATGTTTTGGACTCAAACTATTTGACTCCAGACGTTTTCTATACATATCTCAGAGAGGTAGCAACAATAGAGGTTCCTTTGGTTGAGGAGAATCCTTCTCCAAGCCTATTGGAAATAATGGTTGAAAGGGGTAAATATCTTTATGCGGTAAAAGAATTATTGCCTTCTTATGAGCTAAAGGATGTTTTAAGATATAACCAGGAGGAAATGAAATGGGCTCAAGAGAATGAATATAATATTTGGTCTTATCTTACTCAAAACAGGTTATTATTTGAAAAAGACAGAACAAAGTATATGGGATTTATAACCGAAGGTCCAACAACAAGAGGTATTCCTAATTCGCCTTCAAGATTAGGAGAGTATATAGGATATAAGATTGTTGAGAGATATATGGAGAAAAACAAATTAGGGATAAAGGAATTGCTTGAAACAATTGATATGGAAAAGATATTAAAAGATTCAGGCTATAAACCAAAGAAGAAATAAAATGAGATATTATATTTCTATACTATACAAGTTCCTTCTTACTCTTACACTATTAATAATTACCCAAATCGGGTTTTATTTCTTTAATAAGTATCTATTTAATATAGATTCATACTCAGAACTTTTAAGCATAATTATTGGGAGTCTTAAGTTTGGGGTAGCTTCAGTAATTGTTTATCTCTTTCCATACCTTGTATTAAGCATACTTCCATTGCAGTTTAGGATGAATAAATATTATCGAAACACTCAGGAATTCTTTTATATACTTGGAACGGAAATAATACTTGTAATTAATCTAATTGATATTGGATATTATCGTTTTACATTTAAAAGAATTACCTATGATTTCTTTAATTATCTTGGAGTAGGAGGAGACTTCAATGAATTAATTCCTCAGTTTCTTAGAGACTATTGGCACATTGTAGTATTTTTTATCCTTTTAAATATTCTTTTTTCTTTCCTAAATACTCTAATTAATAAAAAGTATTCTGGGATTTATAATTTTGGAAGAGCTAAATGGTATATAAAAAATTCAATATTCTTTGTTCTTGGAGCTTTGTTTATTATCCTTGGACTAAGAGGAGGTTTACAACTAAGACCTCTAAGCCTTATTCAAGCAAATAATTATGCAACAAGTCAGAATACACCACTTGTGCTTAACTCTCCTTTTACTCTTTACCGCACCTTTGGTAAGGTAGGGATTGAGCCTATGGAATATTTTAAGGACAAGAAAGAAATGTCAAAGTATTTCTCTCCAATCGTTAAGCCTGAGAATAACGGTTTAGACACCTTGTTTCTTTCTCCCTTAGAATTGGGTAAAACAAATATAGTTGTAATTATTCTTGAGAGCTTCTCTTCCGAATATATGAGTTTCTTTAAAGACGAAGACTCAATTTCTTATACTCCTTTCTTAGATTCCTTAGCGAGGAAATCAATTGTCTTTGATGGTTATGCCAATGGAAAAAGAAGTATTGATGCTCTTCCTTCCATTCTTTCCTCCCTCCCTTTGTTAATGAATGAAACCTATATCACTTCACAGTATAATGCTAATAATATATCTTCATTTGCAAACTTATTAAAGCCTTATGGATATGTATCTTCGTTTTTTCATGGGGGATATAATGGCTCTATGGGTTTTGATGCCTTTACTAAAAATATAGGTTATCAGGATTATTATGGAAGAAACGAGTATGGGAATGATAAGGACTATGATGGAAACTGGGGAATATTCGATGAGCCTTTCTTATCTTATATGGTCGATGAATTAGATAAGTATAAGGAGCCTTTCAATACGGGAGTATTTACTCTAAGCTCTCACCATCCCTATACTATTCCCACTCAACACAAAGGAAGATTTCCAAAGGGGAAAATGATTGTTCATGAAACAGTAGGATATACCGATTATGCTCTTAGAAAGTTCTTCGAAAAGGCAGAAAAGAAACCTTGGTTTAAAAATACCTTATTTATAATTACCTCTGACCATTCGGCTCAAACCCAAGAGAAAGAGTTCAAAACCCTATTGGGAAGCTTTCGTATTCCAATTATATTCTATCATCCACAAATCAAAACTCCTTATTATAATAAGTCTTATATGCAGCAAATTGATATACTTCCAACTGCTCTAAGCCTTATTAACTACCCTAAACCAATTGTTAGTTTTGGGCAGAACCAATTATCTGATAAGGAGAAACACTATGTGCTTTATCTTAACGATGAGTATATTCTTAGAATAGGAGATTATCTAAGCAGGTATCGCATTGGCAGCGAAATAGAATTATTCTATTTGCCTAAGGATATTAATGCAAAGGAAAATATTGCAGGGAAGAAGCCTGATATCGCAAATAAACATTCTAATATTACTAAGGCAATTATTCAAGAGTATAATACTCGAATGATTGAAAACAAATTTATTCCATAGATGAAAGAGAAGATACTTTTTATTATTAATCCTATCTCTGGAGTAGGCAAGCAAAAAAGCGTTGAAAAGGCAATTGAAAAAAAGCTTGATAAGAGAAAATTCGACTATAGTATTGAATATACCGAATATGCTCATCATGCTACCCTAATTAGCTTCCAAGCTTCAATCCAAGGGGTTGATATTGTCGTTGCTGTAGGAGGAGATGGCTCAATTAACGATTGTGTTAGAGGCCTGATAGGTACAGATGTAACCTTAGGAATTATCCCAGCCGGGAGTGGTAATGGTCTTGCACGTCATCTTAATATTCCTTTGAATATAGAGTATGCAATAGAGATACTTAACCAAAGGTGTAGGGCAAATATCGATACAATTAGGGTGAATAATAAGATATATGTATCAATTGCAGGAATAGGTTTCGATGCCCTTATTGCAAAAGAGTTTAAGCAAACCCGAACAAGGGGTTTTAATAAGTATTTTTCTCTTATTGTTCAGAACTATCCCTTTTACGAATCAAAGAAATACGTATTAGAAATAGATGATAAAAAAATAGAAACAGAGGCTTTGTTTATAAGTTTTGCAAATTCCAATCAGTTTGGTTATAATGCAGTAATTGCACCTAAGGCAGAGCTGGACGATGGTATGATAGATGTCAGCATAGTTAAGAAGGTGCCATTAATGCTTTTGCCTTGGACAGCCCAGCTCCTTTTTTTTAGAAGTTTAGATAAATCTATTTACGTCAAAAGATATAAGGCAAAAAAGGTAAGAGTAATAAATGATTCCTCATGCTTGTTGAATCTTGATGGAGAAAGTATATTAATGGACAGAGAGTTGAATTTCTCGGTAAATCCTCAGTCCTTAAACGTTTTAATACCCGAAAATTATGGCAAAGAAAGAAAAGAATCGTATTGGAGTAGTATATTCGACCAATCCATCTTTCCAATACGATACTGAAGAGAGTTTTGAGGCAGATACCCTTGAGGCAAAAGCCCAAAACCTAAGAGTATTATTAGATAAAAAGCAAAGAGCAGGAAAAAAAGTAACACTAATAACTGATTTTATTGGTAAAGACGAGGACTTACAAACTCTTGGCAAGCTTTTAAAGACCAAATGTGGAGTAGGAGGCAGTGCCAAAGACGGAGAAATCCTAATCCAAGGCGATCACAGAGACAAAATCGTAGATATCTTAATCAATTTAGGCTATAAAGCAAGAAAGATATAAATCAAACCTTGATTTCTATTTAATAAAATCAAATAACAAACCAATAAAACGAAGTTTCTAACTAATTAAAAGCCACTTTGATGTGAACATCATCACATGATAAATCCTGCATCATTATATGATGAACTCAACATCATGCCATGAAGTTGCCAACATCATGCCATGATCTTTGGAACATCATGCCATGAAGTGGAGAACATCATGCCATGATGTTAAAACAATCATGCCATGATATCGAGATTGAAATCCCACAAAAAAAGTTCAAAACAAGACTTCTTCAGATTGAAATCAAATATCTTCACCCCAAAATCAAACAAAAAACAAATTACCTCCCTAAAACATATTTATATTTTAAACATGCTCCAAATTTTTGTTTTTAAAAGGAAGGATTAATAATTATTTAAGGATAAGAATCTTTAGCTTATTGTATTTATAAAATCAAAAGTATTATTTTACTATTAATTTCTTTACAATTATATTGTCTTCAATAAGGATTTTAATATTATAAATACCAGGAGTATAATGATTAAGTTCTATCTCTAAGGGTTGCTGATTATTATTTAGTTCGTAAGTCCTTACTGCTTCCCCTAATATGTTATATATTGTAACTATAGCTTTATTTTTTAATCCTTTTAATTCAAGGGTTGTCTTATCGGATGTTGGGTTTGGATAGAGGATTGCATCTACATTTGATTCTTCAATAATGTTTAAACCAATATAATTTAGGCATAGATCTTCACTCTCACAACCTCCACTTATTGATTTTACTTTATAACAATAGTTTGTTCCATCAATTAAGTTTCTATCAATATAAATAGTATCAGAAATTGTCGCTATTGAGTCATTATTACGATATATAGTATATGATGGATTATTGCCATGCCATGATAATAACAAATCATTATTTACAATTTCATAAGATAAATTTGATGGTAAAGATTTAACTGTTAGATGTAGATTAATTGTGCTGTCACAATCATTTATTCTACGATAATAATTATGATATACGCCTTCTATTGATTCATTAAACCCATTTTTGTTATAAGTTTCACCTTCACATATTGTATCAAATATATTAACTTCGTAATCACTTGCGTAATTAGTAAATGTATTCCAAGTTGGTGCAGATTGATATAATTCAACGGATCTACATGGCACATAAATAGGGATATCCCTTGGTGTATAACCAAATGCGTAGTTATCTAAATCAGGTGGTGTTAAAGCCATGCAGATAATTAATTTTAATTGAATGCTGTCTATAAATGGAATTGGACTTAATTGAAAGTTTAGAAACCCAATTTCCCTTACGGAATTACCAATATAAATAAATTGCACACTATCACATCTATCAAATGCTTTGTGTTCAATTGAAACAACGGAATTAGATATATATAATGCTTTTATTCTTTTACATAATATAAAAGCATAAGAGCCTATTACATTTACAAAGTCAGGAATTATTACATCTCCTCCTCTTGCAGTAGGGAAATATAATAATGTGTCCATATTTTTATTATACAATATTCCATTATGGCTAGAGTAATTTGGATTATTATTGTCAACAATGATTGTGTCTAATCTGTTACTTAATTGAAATACATTTCGATCAATTGAAGTTACAGAATGAGGGATATTGACTTTAGTTATATAATTGCACCCTTCAAAAGCAACACGAACGATTGTTGTTACAAAATCTGGTATATTAACTATTCCCGAGGTGCCTCCTGGACAGCATATTAATGTATCTAAAGTCTTATTGTGCAACATGCCATTAAAAGAAGCGTAATTTAAATTATTATTATCTACATTTATTGATAATAAACTATCACATCGATGAAATGCGCATTCTCCTATGAAGCTAACAGAACTTGGTATTGTTATTGACTTAAGACTTCTACAATTATAAAAAGCATAGACACTGATGTTATTAACATTATTAGGTATAGTAAAATAAAGTAAATTAATACAATCAGCAAAAGCTTTACCTCCAATTTTAATTATAGAATCTGTTAATATTACAGATTTCAAATTAAAACATACACTGAAAGCAAATCCGTCAATTGCTGAAATAGTATAAGTTATTGAGTCATGTGTTACTGTAGATGGGATATGGATAGTGTCCATATATTCATCAAGGTATTCTAAATCAGAACTTCCTTTATATGTAACAGAAGCAGTATATGGGGCAGTTGAAGATGTTATATTATAGTAAATTGTATCACCATAATCATTTACAGAGTAGAAATCATGAGCTTTGACACTAAAACTAATTACTATCAAAATAAAAAATAAAATATGTTTTTTCATAACGAGATATTTAATTAATCATATTGAATATAACAATTTCAATAATAAAAATGTAAGTGGCAATTAAATATTGGTTTAGGGACTTACTTTTAATAGATTTGTATTGTTAATGTAATTAATTATAAATATAAAACAACCTAAGAATATGATTGATGTTGGACGTTTTTTTATTTTGACTACAATTACAAATTACATTAAAATAAAAATATTAATCTAAAAAAATATGCTTATGAAAATGAAATTATTGATTATCCTATTATTGACTACAAGTCTGATAATAGTCAGTAAACCATCAAAATCACAGATTATTTCTCCATATAATATTATTAGTGGAGTTTATGAAATTGATGCTAATGAGTTAGTAATTGATTACACTCAAAAGATTTTAAAATATAAGGATCGATATCATATAGCTCTAACTAAATTAGTAGGAAGAGAAAGGAGTAGATTTTATTTAATTGAACAAGATAAATATTCCCCCATTTTTGCTGACATTTCAGATAAATTAAAAGTAGAAGACTTCTCAATAATGGGCGATTCAATATACTTCTGTGGATATATGAATAAAGTTGATGAGTCATTTAAAGGTTCTACTCAAGGATTTATAGCCTATGTAAGCATATCAGATTTATTTAATAATACAGGGAATCTACAATATAACTATTCTCGAATACCCACTACAACAATTGTCGATAAAATAAAGACATATCATAATATTAGAGGAGAAAGAATGATGGTTGGTATTGGAAAGCAATTTTATTCTGCCCCTCCTTATGAGTATCCAGTAGCTTTTGATCCTGACCCTCTTCATTTTCAAAAAACTCTACACGATCCTTATCCTGGGCATTGGGTTTTCCCAGATACAAATCAGTACGATTGTTTTATTGGATATAAAATAACAGAAACAGTGTTAGATCCTGCTTATTCATCTGTTAACCCTTTTAGTTTATATAGACATAGGCGTTCAAGGAATATTGACTCATTATTCAGATATGAAGAATTTCAAGATTTGGTATTAACAGATAATTATATCTTTTTAGCCTCAACATATTTATTTGACCCATCCTATACTGGGAATGAATCTCATAGTAGAGATATTGTTTTGAGAAAATTTAATAAGGAAGACTTTAATAATCATATATCTAATTCAATAAGATCTCCGGTTTATGATAATATGCATAGTGAATATGGATTCTATTTGGAAGCATTAGACAGTGATAATGTTGCTTTTGCACATATTTCTTGCGAATATCTTACAGGAAATCAAACAAGAACAATAGTTACAAAGGTAAATTTAAATAATATTCCATTTCAGTTTATTCATTCTTCATTGGTAGATACTGATATCGGCAAAATATATATGCAAGATATTGAATATATTCCTGAAACGGATAATTTATTACT